>BNJS01000847.1_pt1 | contig 184416 bp, 237 predicted proteins | sample 8540461 | NCBI WGS metagenome assembly BNJS01 (sample SAMD00202454, study PRJDB9452) | human saliva metagenome | isolation source: human saliva | place: Japan
CGGAAGTTACGTATTGCTCCCGTAACGCAACCACTAACGTGCCGGATTACAGCCAAATTAACAAAGGTTTATATGGGAAACTTATACTGTTCGCAAAGGCGACACCATGTTTCATTGCCTATATTTCCGGCTTATATAAAAGAATTGGCTGCAAGCAACAACAATACGAAAGAGCCATAGCCTGGCGTGTGGGACAAACCTTAAAAGTGTTCATCGGACGCCCGCCCACAAGCAGTGGCGAAAAACCACATCGGCTGCACAACCAATGCAAGCAACAACTCAACAAGTAACCGAACCAACGATTACCTATACTCCGGGCGCTAACGGCACACAATATGGCTCAGATGGCACCATTACCGTCCACCAGCAGCGTAGGCGAACGCCCGTCCAATGCACCGCTAACTACGCAAAGTGCAACAAACTCATGCCAAGCAATGACAACAGAAACTGCACCGGCCGTTTCCAACGTCGTTGGCGTTAACAACCAGCGTGGCAATGTTATCTGCTGGTTTCAAATTCTGATGGCGGTAAATAAAGGCAGGACATCAGCGCTCACGCGGACAGCGGCGGTTAACGCGGCCAGGCGGTCGGTTTACGCGGTAATGCGTTACGCGGCGGTAATCTGATCATCATCAAAACATAACGATGACTTCCCCAGTGCTTACGCCCACAAATGACAGCATCCTCGTGAAAGACCAACAAGAAGTGAACGCAGGTCAGCAAATCGGCCAAAATGGGCAGCTCCGGCACCAACGGCGCAACTTCACTTTGAAATTGCCACAAAGGTAAATCCGTCGACCCAACCCGCTATTTACCGCGTCGTTAATTCATTGAAGAAAAAAGTGTTATCAGAAATTTAAGGGCTTTTTCTGACCGCACTTTTTTAAAACATGAGCTATCAATCAACACAAATCTATGACTTAAGCGCTTTAACTCATCTTAAGTTAACTGCCACAAGGTAAACCTGATTCTAAAGAATATTACCTGCCAGTGCGGTCGTTTTTTTGAAGTGCTTTTGAGAATGAAAACTTCATGGAGATCGTAAAGAGTTGAATTTACCACTTAATTAATTGTTTTAAATGAATTAATTTTTACCATATCTAATTGGCGGTACTATTTATAGTACTAAAATTTTTTAACCGTTTATTTTGTCTATTTTTCATTGGCCACCTTAAGCTCATGAGGGCTTTTTAAAATCAACCCATGAAAGCGCTTTTTCCCCACGCCTACTGGCTAGCACCCAGCCCCCGTTCTTCCTTACTCAAAGAGAAAAGCTGTACTATATCCGTTCATGTTTCATTAAGTAATAGCGTGGCTGTTCTATAGTTATCTGTATTGCTATCTGCCGGACCTTCGCATTTCCACCACCAGCATGATAGTTTCTTCTTTACACTATAAAAGAGATTTCGACAACAAAAAATTAAAAAATAAAAGAAAAAGTTTTTTTGTGAAAAGCAACCACTTCCGTAACCACTTAGGGCAATTTTAGACTTAACCATTTGAATTTAAATGAAAATAGAAGTGGTTACTTGTTTCGTTGCCACTTGGTAAACTACTTATTTAGCTACTTTGAACCCCTCAGTAAACTTTAGGGTATGTTTTTAGTGTGTTTTTGGTGAATTATCTGTAATAAAAAGGCCAATACTTATTGGTATCGTTTTCATCTCTATTACGCGCTCACTATCCGCGCTATTCATTCAATGAGCTGTCTGAATCAATAAAATAAACGTTAGTAATCAACAAATCCATCTTTGAACGTTGTCAAATTCATACAAAATTGGCTTTCATTGCCCGCTTAGTTTGAATAAAACGACTTCGCCCCAGTGGTTTAGTAATGTTTAAGCATTCGCAGTAGTGAAGATAAGCTGAGTGCAATAAAGGTTTCTCTGCGTTTGCCGTTCTTGCACCGCCCATATAACCCGTTAACGGTCTGCTTAACAGTGAAGTGTCGGCAAAGTCTAGAATACCCATTTGTCGCCGTACTTTAATGCTTCCATGCTTCCCGTTGTTCGTGCAATAGTTTCTCTTGCGTCACTTGATCTGAAAAAGCATCGGCAAATGGCGTACAATCCCCAGACGCTTCGGCGTTCAGTTTCTTTTCGCGATTATCCCGCACATCATCGGGTATTTTCTATTGGAAGTGAAATCACCTACTTGCTTTTGGCAATTCCGCCGTTATTCTAAAAAATAATTGAGGTGTTATCATCATGTAAACCGCACGCACCACCACATCGAACGGGCTTTTATAAAGCAGTTTAACGTTGATACTATCCCCGCCGGTAATTGCTCAGTTCTGCGCCATCGCCATCATATGATTCTTTTGATCTGAGGAACAGAAAACGTTTATCAATGAGTTTTGCTCTGCTGTAACGCTTTCTTAATTCTTTGCGCTAACTATGCCATTTCTCGCCGGCTACAACATCTTCGCCAGTTCGTTAAAATGGATTTACCACTACCACCAACGCCCGTCACTGCTGAACAACTGCCATATTCATGATTCGTAAAGACCATATATAACCCTGCCAAATGCGGCGTGCTTTGTTTTGGTCGTTGTCGCTAACCCACTGCAAACCATCTATCAAAGCAGTGGTGTATTTCTGTGGCTGTTCGGCGTATTGAATATCAATGAACGAGGTTAAAAATACTGCTCATCATGCGTAAAAATTCTCCTGTTTTCTTTATTCAATACACCGTTGAAAAACGCTATTGAAATCAGTTGGCGCTTGCCCATTAATTCCAGTTCATAATCAATCATGAGCTTAACCATGCCATCAATACGGCGTGCGCTGTAAGATATGCCTTTCCTGAAAGTCCTCACAATGTGTCCTACGGCTTTTTCCCGTCAATGCCTCCCACTTGCCCGTGTAGGGTGGGTGTCGCTAACTCTTACCGAGTGCAAAGGCTTGCGATACTACGTTAAAAAATCACTAACTCGCTTGTTATCGGGTTTTTTGCGGTTAAAGGTGGTGGCATAATTCGCTTTCGTCGTTGTGCAGTACGCTTTCTCCTTTTGCGAATTTTGCCAACATAACCGTTCAGGTTATCAATTAATTGTCCGGCTTCATCGTACAGTTCCACCATAATTGCTTTGTTGTGCCGGCAATGTTCGCGCATAATCGCCCCAAAATCCAGCTCATCCAATGGCTTTAGCAGTTAGTTTCACCCAGACGAATAAACCGTGCTTTCTTCTCGGTGCGATTCGTACTGTCGATTTCTTCCAATATCTCGTTATCCACCAATTATTGTATTAACATGCGGGCTTTCTGTTTTAATGGCCTTGGCAAAGTCCCATGTTGAACGCCCACGCAAATAACAACTTCAGAATCAGCCTGCCTGATCTTGGAAGTTTGTTGGGTGCATATTTTAATCTCTTGCCAAGGTCACTCCCGCTATAAACTCAAGTGCCACTGCTGAATCAATGCCATATCAGCAAATTCCGCCACAATGATTTGTGCATAAGGGAGCAAGATTAGTAATTCTCTGAGCGTCCTCCATGAGCCATGTTTGTTTTTACTGGTGGCAAGAAGGCGGATTAGCGCCAAGCAGTCATGATTGCCAAGTGTGTAATACTCCAAGGTTAATTGCTTTTTATCCCTGCCATCTTCTTCCCCCGCGTAAATAATCACAGCAAAGGCTTTATCTTTCATTTCTCGTACTTGGCAAATCACGATAGAAAGGCTTTGAATCGTCATAAATGACAATAGGGCAGCACGCAAAACAGCTTTACCCATCACTTCCCCTTTGTACTTGATACTTCCACACGCTCAAGATTCAATTCATCAATCTGTTTGCCACCTCAGCAGAATTTGAAAAAAATAAGATACCCGGTTCAGTTGATTAAACGATTTCAAAAGTGCGGTCTGTTCCATGTTTAAATTATGCTTTGGCTGTCATTGAATAACTTTTCCACCACCTTTAATCGCTCCACTAAATCAACACATTCCCACGCATTTTTATTTGTGATGAAGTCATCCGGATAAACTTCAAGGCATTTGCGGTTACTATCATGAATTAGCTAAATTGGCGCGTATGCCATATAACTCCGCCACCACCATCATTGATAAACAGTTTCCTGGTATTTGCGTTTCTCTCCGCCCTTGCGCTTCTGTTGCGTTTTTTTTGAACAGAATGGGTCAGCCCTGCGCTTTGCAATTCAACCTGTTTGCAGTTTCTTTTATAAAGTTTGCATACCAAGGGTTAACCGTTTTGTTTCGTTTCAGTTCTGCAATTTCTTCGCAGTTTTTATCCTTACTTAATCAAGCTAATTTTGATGTGTTAGGTACGCTGCTGACTGATACCCCACCCATCGCTTACTAAATTTTAGTATTGTTCTGGCTTCCATTGTTGAAGCTGTGCCATTGGGTTAGTTGGTTCATTGCCTCCGCCAAACAGTGATAGTTTCTAACGTCTGTCACATCTGTTTCGTCAATCTCAGCTTTTGTTCACTCTGGTTTGGTACGTCTCAAGGTAATATTGACCAGCTGTGAACGACACCGAAGCGTTGTCATAGGTAAAAAATAAGGCTATAAGGGAATTTTAGTGTTACCATCATTTCTTCCCCATTTCCACTGTTAAGGTGATAGGTGGCTTCTGCTGATACATTATGCAATGTGTTTAGAAAATATGCGTTAGCCTGAATCATCGTCTAACATGTTTTATATTGTCGGTTGCTCATCGCTTGATACCTTCAAAGCTTTGTCGCAGCAAAGAAGTTTGAGCGGCTTATCATGTCGCCTTAACCTATCAATCCATATTCGATAGTTCCACAGTTATACCACTTTCAGTTCGATCTTTCTGAAGTTTCGCTTACTCCGAAGTTACTATTCATTACGTCTTGAAGAATACTTAAATATAATCACACAGAGCCACCCAGCAGACACCAGCTTAGAGACGCCGTAAAAGTGCGGGTTACTTTTCATGTTTGAAGATTGATTTTGCCTGCGAGCAAGAACAAAATCACGGGCGAAACGGGCGCGTGCGGTTAACAGCATTAGCAGTGATACGGATTTTTGAATATGATTGTTAGACTCGGTACTACGAATAACGCAAAAATAATTGAACCAGCGTAAATTCCTAACCATTGAACCCACCACAGACTCCACGGTCGGGCAGAGCATAACAGGGTGAAAACTGTTAAGGAAGCCAGCCAACAAGACCGCCTATTACGCCTACCTCATTGAACAAATTAAAAATTAAAACAAAACTTCAATTGAGGTGTGCGAATGTTACGAACAAAAAGCACAGATTAAAAGCAGTGCCATCGTTCATCTAAAACTCTAATACATTCTTCCCAGGCTGACCTTAGATTTTGCTAAGGCAGGAAAATATACTCGCAACACCGCACCCTAAAGTGGTTACTTGTATTTCTCGACTTGAAATAATTTAAAAAACATTTGATTTATTCTTCCTAAATAGTACGCCCAAAGGTCCTCAAGCGTTTCGTTTATCCACTTGTTAAACCGATTACCAACATCGCCACCAAAAACGGCGCTCCTCAAAGTCCAGAATATCAAAGCACAACATTTCATTGCCCTCTAAATATTCCAATCGTTCAAGCTGTACGGCGTTTAAGCGTTCCCCAAAACTTCGCCTTGAATGTGATTATCGCTGTATACTACACGCTTTGCCCTACACACCCGTTAGCATGTTTGATACATTGATAGTGATTCTTAACCGTGCCTTTGCCTTGTCGTGTTCTCGCGTCAGGCATTATTCATCGACGAAAGCAGACTTGGCCAACTCTCGCATTGTTGCCAGCGACTAATTTTGTTATTAATTTCCGGGGCACATTTAGTTGTTCTTCACAAAAAATAAAAATACCGGCGGCAACTTTGCCTTGAACATGTTCTCACCATTGCCACCTACGCCATGTTAACTAAAGTAAATAATCAATTTTATTAGACCACCACTTACAGAATATTTGGTTTTACTCAAATTGAGTAACATAGTTGTCTTTGCTTCACAATTTTTTGATTAAAATTTTTATTGCCTTTGCTCAACAAACTGTTAGACAAACAATGGTGTAATCACTCACAAAGCCATATTGGCTAATTTTGAGAGATCCGTTAGAAAAGTCGCGTTTATTTTCCAAAAATCCATGCAATGCCCGCGCGTTAACGTGGTATGTGGTTATGCCTTGCAAAAGATTTTTCCCACCGGTAAAAATGCGTTAAATTTCCGTTTGTTTTGTTGTCATTAGTCTCCTTTAAACGTGAGAAGCGGCAAATTATTCTATTTCCCCCCGTAGCCATTGTCTAAATCCTCTTTAGTTGCTCTTAAACATTTCAATCAGTCGTTCTGTACCTAACCGCCATGAACAAGATTCCATATCGGCTGGTGTCAAGTTGTCTTTAAGTTTTCTCCTGCCAAATTCGCCGCTAATTTCTCTCAGTTCGGCAATATATGCCCGCGCCATTGTCACGTAGGCTTTTCTTGTTCTTCGTTGCGGCTTGGTTTGTTTTCTTGTTCAATCATTGCGCCTCCCAAGTCCACCACCGGCAACGTTAGAATAATCCAACTCAGCTTTGGTCAGGGTGAAAAGGGCTTCAATTTGTCGTTTTTAGATCAATATCCATCAGCCAATGTGACCCTATCCAAAATTAGATCTTAACACTTCTTTGCTCTGCCGATTCTTTCGCCGTGTTCATTCACTTGATAAATCGCACCGTTCAACTTGCGTCGCGATTTCGTAAATCTCGGCAATTTGAGCTTCAATGCTCCATAGTGTTGGCAAAGCCGTGTTTTTGTAGTTGAGTTGGTGTGTTGGTGCTATTCATCACTAAACTCTCTGTGCTTGTCTGATTGTGTTTTCGCTTACTGCGTTTTCATAAAACATAAACACTCACACGGTGAATTGCCGGTGTTGTCGGTTTCATCACGGAAGAATGCATCAATCAAACAACCTTGATTGCGTATCTCTTAATGCGTGCTTTATGGGGTAATAAACGCCCATTTGTCGCAGTTCATTTGTGCCGTGGGCGCTCTCTTTAACCGTTGAATGATGAACGGCGTTGTTCGCTTGTGCTGGTGGTGGCAGCGCGTATTTGATCCATTCCGTCTCCCATTAGTGCGCCTGCGCGTTTCGCCATTCAGCCACGCCATAACATCGGTACCAACGGCTCATACGTCCTAGTTTTCAGGTGGTGTTAATAAACCCTTTTCACCGCTGATAAATGAATGTATGTGATACGCCGCCGGCAAGATTCTTTACTTCATGGTGAACAACGTTTATTTGGATCTGTGCGGTGTTTGAAGTGCCGCGTTTACCTCGTTAGTTTCAATTGTGGAATGTGTCGAAACATACATATAACATGAAAGGTTCTTTGTGATGAACTGAACAATGAATCCGTTCAATGAACAAACAAATTTTTATGGATTATTGAATAATAAAAAGCCAGTTTTGAACTGGCTATAATTATTTTAGATATTTTTTAATAGTGTTTTAAAGGAATTAATCGTTTCTTTGTGTTTGTATCTAGTTTTGAAATGGGAAGCGGGTTACAACTCGGTATCGTTTTCGTCAGTAATTAGATCACAATCAGACTTATAAAGTTCGTTAGTTTGTCTGAGTTTATTCTTCAGGTAAATCATTGAGGCATTCTAAAACATCTCAGAAATTTCCTTACCTTAAGCAAGGTGTTGTAACTAAGTAAATTTGTTTCTAAGATTGAGCTATCTTTTTTGATTCATCAATGATATTTTGTAATTTACTAATTTCTGCTTTTTGCTCGTCAGATAAGGCTTATTTATATCTTTGTGTTTAAAAGAATTTGTTATAAGCAATATTAAAAGTATTAGCTTCCAGTTCACTATCAATAAGGCTTAATAGGTATGAAATTTGTGCAATTTCTATAACTATCAATAGGTTTTGTTCTTAGTCAAAAATACATTAAATCAGCATGACTTATTTTTTATTTGTCCTAGTTCAATTGTAGTAAAGGTTTTTTAAAAGGTAGGCAACTTGAAAAAAAAAGCCATCTCTTTTCATAGCAAGCTTATACTTCCCGAATAGACGGGCTTTTGATCCTGTGATAATGGAAACTGATTCAGAAAAGAATTTGTGCTAAAATAAGCATTAAATGAAACATCTCTATTTTCAAGTGAATAGTTTTTTTATTTATTTTCCCGAAAGAAATCGCATATGCGATTTTATATAAGATATTTTTGAAGTTCCCTCTTTGACTTCAAAATAAATTTTCGACAAATTATTATTTAACTCTAGACCGCCATTAAACGATATAAATGACTTATCTTTTTCTAAGAAAATTTATGGTAGTACATCTTCCGCCGATAGGAGACTATAACATCATTTATGTAAACCAGACGCATTTGAGCCTTAAGATCCCCAGACGCCAAATAGCTCAAAATTCCATCAAGAGAAATATTTAATGCCCTGGATATTTCAAAATACCGAACAAAACGATTTAATTCGGAATATTATGTTTAAATCATCAACGTTTAATCTTTCTAACATAAAAACTTCATGTGCTGTCTTATTCATGAAAGAAGTGCGACACAAAATGAAAATAGGGTTTCATTCTTTCGGCGTGGGTAATCCGCACCTCTAGTCGCACTATATTTAAGCAATTTTGCCGGTCTTTTAATATTAATAAGGTTTTACGTTGTTTATTCTTTCAAGGTAAGAAGCGTTTCAATACTGTTCGCAAGAAAATCTGTATAACAAACAGAGGTTTCGGAAATTACTGGGCAAAAAAAGCAGCTGAACGCTATAAAAAAGCAATTTAGCGAAGACGATGATGACCAGAAATTCAAAAAAAAGAAATCTCCGCAAGCCCTAAACCCTGTGGGAGTGCTATTCTCCTCAGAGTTTTACTTAGTGGCGAATCAGTCTGGCTTTATCTGGTTGGTCATCTACCACCATGCCACAAATCTTACCTCGCGGTTATGAATAGAGACGGAGAGGAAGGTATGCTACCATAATCAAATTTCTCATTTCTCTCACAAATACACATTTAATCCGCAAACGCAAAAATAAATGCAATAAATCATGAAATACCTCTTTTCCTCGTTTAATTTTCAGTAACCACTTAATTATTTGTGTAACCACTTCTAACTATTCTTTTATTTTAATGACTTATAAGAAAATAAGTGGTTGAAGTAGCAAAGTGGTTAAGATTTGAAAAACTCCCACAAACAGAATACTATAAAAAATGGCAGCCTATAAAGACTACCGTTCGAGGTAAAAGCGAATGTTGATTTTTCCTGACTATTGAGAGGGGGCTACGATTTATTATTAACCAGCTCAATGCCTGCAACATTTCCGCCTGCTGATTGATATAGTAAGCTCCTTGTTATATGTTCCTTAATGGCGTTCTTTATCCTTGGTGTGATAGGGCTTTCAATCCAATTCGCATATAGGTTTTGTCATTATGAGGTGCTGAATAAATGCTAATACCGTGGGTTGTTAACTTCCCTCGCCAACGCTTCGAATAATTGCCATGCAAGGCTTCAATAGTGATATGTCCACTCTTGGCGGTGTGCTGGCAAAGCACAAAGGGCTGTCAGTTAGACCAAGTGCGGCCCGAATTTCCTCACATTTTCAAAGTGATAGCCACGCTTGACGGGAGAGGGTGACGATATGCAATCGCCCCTCCGGTAAATTCTTACGTCTTTTCTGTACTCGATAAACGGCGTTTGCGCCAGGTGTCTATACTTCCCACTGCTCGTGCTATTTTGCTTGGTCTGCTTCCGGCTAACACTGCCAACATCACGGCACAGAACGACAATAGAAAATCTTCCTTCATCTCTTGCTTGATAGGACTTCGCCAAAATTCCGCCAGCTCGTCCGGTCTCTATGGCGTTCATACCTTTACACGCGGTTTATCAACCCCGTTGAATCTCGCTGTTTGCGGTAGCAATTAATCCATTGCGCAAGGCGTAACGCATTACATGACGATGTTGTTTAATATTTTTCTAACGGTCTCTAATTTTCCTGCGCGCTCTAATGGCTTGAAAGCATTAATGCCGATAAGTGCGTATCGCTGGTCGATTGGATATTTGTCAGATAGCGGGAGAATATGTCGTTCAAATAAAAGCCCATGTGCCCTTTTGCGGTGCGCTCAGCGAAAGTTATTAAGCCGCCTATCTCAAAACCATTCTTCTGCCATGCGCTCAAAAAGTGCGGTTCTGGTTTGTCCGTGTTTTCTTGTTTGAGCGGTGGCTCATAGGTAAGTGGATCGACATTCTTGCCAAGAGCTGCCGATATTCTTCACGCTTGCTCCGTGCTGTCAATAGTCATACCAGATAGTTTGGTTCAGGCTGATATTTTCGTCTTTTTGGCAAAGGCTTATTAAACGCCATATTTTCGCGCCGGTGGTGGTGTTCGCAGGATAACCGCTGTTGAGCGGAATTTCATTTTAGCAGGAATTTCTTTGTCGGTTAAGGGTTTAATTATGCGCCATAAATTTGAAAATTATCGTTCAAAGTTCATGAATTGCCGATTTCTATAGGATTGATTTATAGAACTAAACTGCGGTTTAGTACTATAATTTTTGTTTAGAGAGCTCGTGAGTAAATGAGAAAAATTATCATAAAAGAGAAATGTGCGTCAGTACTAAAAATCGTTGCTAGTAGTTTATGATTTCATTGATAACAAGCAACAAAGCCTTTAGATACAGGGTTTGTTTGGTAGGTTGTCGGCGGATTTCGCGTGACGACATGAATCATGGAAGATCGTAGAGTTGAACTCACCCGAGACTTCGGCAGCCCTCAACAGGATTTGAAGTCCTGCCGCTTCACCGAACGACGATCTTCCTTTGAAAATTGATGCGAACTTTAAAGCGCAAAAACTGGAAAGGATCTTAAGCTCAGACGGCAAAATAATCGATTCATTTATACAGGATATTCTGTTTTTTAGATGTTTGAAACAGCGATGACTATTTAGCATATTCTAATGGGGCGCGTTGTTTCTGCTTGGGCAATGAAAATAATATCACGTACTAGAGGTGTAACCATTAACGCAACCCTTTATGTTTCAAGCAATCACCATGATCACTTTTGTGCCTATTCTCGACAAAAATTACCTGCACCCATCTTCCTTTCTAAGATGACTTAAAATCCACAACAATAGACAAACATGATAGTGAGAAAAGTGTGTAGCTTTAGTTGTTGTAATTCATTCTTGTTCGTCGACAATACGACGGTAAATATCGGTGAATCACGGCAGAGACAGCAATACCCGCCACACACGACTTGTTGACCACTGAGGTAGGTGGATCCTGCGCCAGCGTTGTTCTCACTCAACTCACCTGCACCGTAAGAGTGCTGACGGCGAGAATATGATGACATACCGCTGCCGTATCATCGCCAAAATACAGATAAATATCCGTCGGCGTTTGTTGATCGGGCAAAGCCCATATTGCGATGGCGATTGCTACAGAAAGTGCGTAAAATTAGCGTTACGATATGTTAAAACGCGACAGAATTTTGCCGCAAAGGATTTGGTCATAATGGAGCTTGGGCGCACAGGGCAACAGTAACAACCGGTAATTTCGGCACCAATGGAATACGAGTTGTGTCATTAGGGGGGCATAAGAAAAATATTAAGCGTATAAAAATATTGGCGATACGCTCTATGCAGGAGCGTACAGCAACAAATTCAGTGGTAATATGGGGTTTGCGCACGCGTACAGAAACAATAAAACAAACAAAACTGAGAACCCCAATGAGGAAAAATAAGAGTGCCCGCATTAACAACTCCTATCTTCCGAAAAGTAACCAAACTGAGAGTAACGTCAATCCGCCGGCAACAATACGAAACCAAACTCAATCCAATTTATTAATTTTCCAGTTGCTCCGGCATATAACGCCCCGCAAACCAGATGCCTATGCAAAACCAATGGAATACTAATTAAAAAACCAATGCCGCGGTATGTGTCAGCTAACCAGCCACCAACGATAGGTCCCATCACCGGGCTGATAAGCCTGCCATTGCTATGGCGTTCTATGCGTAACCACTGTGCTTTGGTACATGACGACATCATTAAACGCTTACAGGCATCAATAATGCGCCGCCGACCCTCAAAACATGAACAAATTATGCATTTATCGGAATTAGCCATGGCACAGGCAACAGATCCTAATACAAAAATTCAACGGCAACAAAGACATTTAGTGAGCTATATTTGTCCGCCACCAACCTGGTGAGGAATGAATAACCCAACAGTGAGAGAATAACCCGATAATCGTCATTTGCATTTCTAACGGCGATCCATTCAGACTGGCGGTGGTGCGGGCGTTTGCATGAATAGTAGCGCTGGCGATTGCGCGAATAACGCGGCGCGGTAAATCCAAGCAGCATGATAATTCTGACGCTCACCATAAAAATACTCTTTAATTTTAACTGCACTTTTGTTGATACCAAGTCACGATAAACTCAGCAACTTATCGATATGATTTATATCTAAAACTGGTTTGTCGCAGTCAACGGATAATCGGTTGCCACTTGCCAATACATGCCCATCAATCACAGGCAATGGCTTCGTCAAACCGGCGGTGAAGCAGAATTTTCTTAATCGGTTCCCGCTAAACCTCTTCCACCAACACAAAACTGAAGTTAACGAGTCATCAAATTCGTTAAAGGCCAAGCTAGAGACGCACTTTGCGGTGTTTCTGCCATCAACGCCCAAACGTTGATCGCACGTCATAATCACTTGCGCTGCACCCGCCTTCTTTCATACGCCAACTATCCTTTTGCCTTCTTTGTCAATTTGTGCGTTGGCGATGGCTATGTTTAATGACCGCAGGGCAAATTTCGCTGCTGTAATGCAGGTAAGAGCTTTTCACGTGGTTTTGCCACTACCACTGTAATGGTAATGCCGAGCATGGGGAGCATAAATGATCCTTAGAGGGTTGGACGATCTGATGAGGCGCTAACCTGAGCAGGAAAAGGAATCCGCTAACAGGTTATAAAACCCGTACATGGAAGATAAGTGGATTTGGCGATTATGCTTTTTTTGGCATACCAACGCACGGCAAAATGAAAGTGCGGTCGCCAAAGATAAAATAACGCTGATTAACTTGTGCTCAACATCCTGTCAACAACCATGCAAGCAACAACAAGGTAAATAACGGCACGCAATATTGCTAACAACGCAGATTTAATCAACGAGTGTCTGATAATCCGATTTCTACCTGTTGTCCCACTTTCAGTGGTGTGATGGTTTCAACAGTAAAAATATGTTCACCTGGGCACCCGTGCTCCGCAAGTTCTGACAGCAGACGTGCCATTACCCAGATTTTGTTGAGCAGGTTCCGGCAAGTAATTCGAGCTTACATTTACTTTGGCCGACTGGAGTCTTATATTCACACCACCGCACTTTCTGTCAACATGGCAACCTGTTTACTATTTTCTTAACTTTAATATCCTGCACTATACGTTTTGCTGTGGAAATTGGCACCTGACCGATAATTGTTACTTCTTTGCTATCCACACTGCTATAAATCGTGTAAGCACCCTGACGCCAAGTGTTGTTTGTTTATCAGTGTCATAATTTTAGAAACATACAGGGTGGAGAAAACAAACCATCACTATAAAGCGGGATTCACCTTTCTCTCCTGAATCGGTTTCGTCGCTTGATTAACTAACTGAACTCTTTCGGCAACCAACTGGCTGCCAACTAAATGAAGGCGTTTTATTAGTTTTTTATCCAAAAAGTAATGGCGGTACATTAACATGGTTCAAATATTCAACTAAAACCGACAAACTACCACCACATATAAGTTCACCACACGGAACTGATCTAACATAATACCATCACTATCCAACATATCGCTACGAAGCGTCAAATGGTTTTCATCAATAAAAGCTAAATATTGATAACGAAAGTCATTCGGCAAAATTCGAATAGCTCAGCCAACACGATCTGCCACAATGATTACGCCGATATACACAAAGTCGTAATATCGCGCGTTGAACATCGCAACAATGGCGCAAATTATCAATAATACCTTCGCCATTAATGGTGTAAAAGGCCGATAGTTCGCCCGAAGTTAGCTGATTAAATTTTCACCTGCTGAATAATTTTATTGTGCACCATCAAGCGGTCACCAGCGAGCACATAGGTTTTACCTGCTTTAAAGTGACGATAACGCAAAGAATCCATGTTAGGAAGGCGTAGTTTGAAATGAAAGAAATTCATAATTTAATTGATCAGAGGCTTTTCATCTCCCCAAAAGCTGTTTAAGGAGTGTTTTTCCACAAAGAGGAAAATGAACAGATCAACAATAAGAAAAGTGCGGTGTTTTAGAAATGTTTTTTAACATTATAAACTCAATAACAAATTCACCACCAAAAGATGGTGGTGAATTTTACGAAAAACAGTCACACCGAAGTATATATCATTTATTGTGGTTTTGTCCTTAAATTATGGAACTGCATAAACTCGACGCTGTAAATTCATAACTTTGCAACATAGCACCAATTGCTGGCTTTTGTTCGCTTGAAACTGGCTGTCATTACATTCTTTGCTGGGTGCGTTATAACTCACTTTGTACAATCATTGTTGTGTTACATTGGGTTTGCAATACCGGCGTATTCAGAGGCTGAGAAGCTGACTTACAGCAAAGGATTGGAACATCAAAACCGCAACTAAACACACACACTTGCCACAGCGATTTGTGTCATAGGCACAACCAAGCTTTTAAAAGTTTCTGCACAAATGGAAGATTTTTCAACTCCTTGTGGCAATGGCTGAGAAACCACGGACAGCACATGAATTTTCTTCAGCAATCAGATCTCTTCCATCTTAGCCGCAAAGTCCGTCCCCAAGAAAGACCGCTTCTTGATCGCATTACAAACGCGAATTGTATGGAAATTCGCCCAACTTTGTAGTAACCCATCCTACATAATTGTTCGGTGAGTTCGCTACTCACTTCACCATCACCGGCTGAAAGCACCCTTTGCATTTTTATATTCGACCAATCTGTAGTTATTCCTGTTTCACCAACGCTGCAAAAGTGGCTTGACTTTGCTTTCAATTATTTCACGCGCCCGGAAAATCCGGCGATCCATTGTACTCCCAATGGACAACTTATCTCGCGATCCTTCGTAACTTAATCCCCGGTTCACGTGTAGTAATGGCTGTAATGTAATCTTCTTGTAAACCTTGATGGTATCACCATCTTCTTCAACTATTACAATATTTCATTTTCGGGAGTATCCACATCCCAAAAATGTTCTGCCACTGTGGGATCTTCGCATCTTTCAGCCAACATTTTTCAAAAGTATTTGAGGGCGATGCCCTTGTGCAATCAAATAATTTTTACAGTATTAACCGCGATTCTATACAGCCAAGCATAGAAAGCACTATCACCACGAAAAGAACTATTGAACGATATGCTTTTATAAATGATTCTGCACAAACATCAGGAATATCATTCGGTGACACATACAGAGTCAGTAATCCAGCCACCTTTTATTTTGATAAACGCGATTACCAACATGAAAGGCTTTCTTGTCTCTGTTGCACTCTCTCTGCCAAAGCCTGATCTGTTAGCTGTTCAGCCATATACCTCAAATACCACGTCTAACAGGGCTTTCATTTGCGAAAAGCCAGCAAGCATCGTTACTGCGTTGGAACGAGAGTGAATGAGTCTACAGAAATTATGTGGAAAACAGTTTTACCATACAAACATTATGAAATCGAAAGTAGTTAAAGCTTTAACTTTTTGCTGATTTCGCCACTATTTTCAGTCTCACGATCCGGATCAGTTCAATGCTGTGAGAAAACCAAGACAGCTGCAAATCGGTCGCGCTAGCTGAAACGAGATAAAATCGCTCTATGCCGTTTATACTAGCCGTCAAAAATGCTGTTTGTAAAAGGCATAATCGACCTTGTCTAATCTCAACCTAGCATTCCACGCCGACAATCCCACTCCAATGCACGCATGGATCATAACAGTTCTCATGTATTCTGCTTTCCCAATCAATCATCGGTCAGGATTAGCGTATAAGTTAGCTGTTTGCGAAAACTAAATTAATCACGTACACCACCGGATGATCGATCCCATGTCAATTAAGCCGGCGGTGTCGATTTTTCTGACCAGGCGAAAATAAGCCACGCGCCGTCAGCACAACTCACCCGCGGACCAAATGGCATACACACTGCGGAAAGCGACGGAAAGCGTCCGAAATACGATAATGGCAACACAAATAGAACGACAGCCATCAGGCGAAAGCGCGACGCAAAATCGCGGTGGCTACTGAGTAAAACCGTCGCTGACTCATTAGATTGGTGGCATGCTTCCGAAATCAGCAATGGACGCAGCCAGATAGAAATCCACGGTTCATGTGCGCTCACACAAAAGCGCGGTCGAGAAATCGCTAAAATTCGACCACGCACTATACAATGACGCTGACTCTGAGCGTCGAGAAATGCAACACCGATCTTGGCGATCGTTTGCTGCTCTGCCGCTGCGACGATGTATTCGTCTTTCGCCGTTGGCTTCACAATTCTTTCTCCACCGATGACGACCGGCTGTTGCGGCACACCGGTAAGCTCGCAGATCGGCGAGCGTCACGCCAGGGCGTTCTTTACGGTCAAGTAAAATCGCTTCCACGCCTTGCGCCAATAAAGCGCAGTATAAATCCTCAGCGAATTCTTTGCACGCTTTCCGATTTGTGCCGATTCATCGGGACACAGCCATGCGGTGAACGGTTACTTGTCGCAAGGCCAAATGATGCGCTCGTCATGGCTGTTGTTCAATAGCGCAGTTGCCGCGGTAACGCCAATGCCGTAACAGTTCATGGTCAATACCTTATCGGACGGCCGTCTTCGCCTGGACGGTAGCGTCTATCGCTTTGGAATATTTGTCGCCCAATTGGAAAATGTCCACTTCAATGGTCGTCGTTTAATAATAACGCCTTTACCCATCCGGACTTAGGTCACCTTCAACGTTACGAATATCGCTTCAATTTTGGCAATGCCACATCGCGTTCCCAGTTAATGTTGAAATAGTGTTTACCGTTCATATTGGCACCTGCGCTGAAATCAGACATGATCGCCACATCGCGGTCAATGATCACTGGAATGTTTAAATTTACCGGCCCAAGGAACCTACGCCCGCGCCACTTTGGCTTTAATTGCCGCTTCAATTTGTAAACTCAAGCGGGGAAGCCACTTCGCCAGTTTCTTCCGCTTTGACTTCGCTTAATCACGATCGCCGCGAATAATCAAACGCCACCAATGGTTGTTCCTCATTTACACCTTTACAATCAGCGCTTTAACGGTTTTCTAATCGGCAAAATTATTGCGCAACCACCGTGATAGTTTTGGTTTGGCATCCACCAATTCCATCGCTTTGGTCGGCGTGGGTACGCTCGCCCACAGCCACAGCTTCGGCAAGTTCGATATCACGCACAATCGGACCCGGTGGAAAAATCACATCATCTGCCACCGTTGGCTAATACTTTGAACCAGCGAGACGCGCTACCGCTGATAGAATCAACGCCTGCAACCGCACGGAAGTTCAAACCCAAGCTGACCGAAAATATTGCTATAAGTTTGATACATCACATCATAGGTTTTCTTGCAACCTTTGATGCGAAACAGGCATCTTTCATCAAAACTCACGACCGCGCATCACGCCGAAACGCGGACGCGGAATTTGGGTTTGAATTGATATAAATTAGGGAGTTATAAGAACTCACCACGACGTACTAAATCGTAATCACTTCTTCGTGAGTCGGCGCCTGTTCAAAATTACGTTGGTTAGTGATCTTCAAAACGCAATAATTTTGACCATATTGCTGTTCTAACGGCCGGATTCCCTGCCATACTCCCGCTGGCTACTGGCATTTCTACTTGATGGCACCGCTTTTATTCATTTCATCGCGAACAATATTTCCACTTTTCAACGCAAAACCGGTCGGTAGCCGTTATAAAGACCTGACGCAAGAGGGCGAATCATGCCGGCACGCAACACACTGGTGGCTGACAAACCGCCAGCTTCCGCCGGGGTTTCATGTAGAAATGCTACTGTACGCATTGAATTACCCAGCAATTCTTAGAATTTGAAACTGAAAAATTGGCGATAGTGCATCTAATGCGCGCGTTGTGAAAGAAATCAGTTTTTACGCCATGAACAGCATTGACATTTTGTTTGCTAAAAGGAACAAGGGTGTCAGTTCCCTTTATCTCGTTTCTTCCTTCGCTGACAAATTGCTCAAAACTCCCCGCAAGGCGAGCAATTTATCGGCATCGGCCACCGCCACTGTTAATGTTTGCCGACTTGTTGCAACAAGCACGCGAACACATAAAAAACACCGCGTGAAAACCTTACCGCACTTTTTGCAGTAAACGACCGATGCCACCTTTTCAACACATCCGCCAACAACATTAAGCAACAACAGGTGAACATTAAGAGCGTACATAATTTAACCGGCACAGCTGCACACCAACTGGGTGCTTTATGGCCCGCGGCACAGCAGGCAGCGTTGACGCTATGCAGGCAATGTGCTGGAATATGATTTAGCGGCATACGCAGTCGGTCGAGACAATTACATCAGCGACTTACTGCAGCAATTGACGGGCGCGGAAGCCGCCCGCGTGTGAATAACAATGCGCGGCGGTCTTGCTGATACTGGCGACTTTACAAGATGTAAGATCATCTCCCGTGGTGAATTGATTGGAAATCGCGGTGCTTTCCGCATTCCAGACATTATGGCGCAGGCCGGTTGCAACTGGTGGGAAGTGGGCACCAACCGTACCCATTTAAAAGATGCAACGCAATTAACGGCAATACTTTGCATTTTAATGAAAGTCTGGCAGTAACTACCAAATTTGCGGTTTCACGCATTCGTTGATGAATGCGAACTGGCGCGGAATTAGGCAAAAGAGCTTAGTATCTCCGGTCATCACGGACTTAGGCAGCGGTGTGTTAATTGATTTGTTTGACTTGACGGTTGAAGAACCGGACGGTGCAAGCAAAAATTGCAACAGGGACTGATTTGATTTCTTCTCCGGCGACAACCGTTTAAGGGCCGCGCGGGCATTATCGTGGGTGTTACTGATTCAACAGCTGGGCAAGCCCATCCGCTCAAACGCGTGCCAGCGTCAGCATTAAAGTCAATTTCAAGCGGACTGGAAGCCACTTTACGTTTATAGAGTTTGCAATGGAAAAATTATCGAAAACTGACCGCACTTCATCTGCTCACCTCAGCCTGTAGCCCAACATAAAGTACGCAGAAATTAAACTGAAAGTACGGTTGGAAAATCGTTTAAATGCAGATCACCTTGTTGCTATCGAACTGCGAAGCGCAGGTTGGTAGTGGTTCCAAATCGTTGGCATCGAATTCCGTCAGTCATAACCATTACGCCGGCAGCAGAAAAACACCGGACAAAACCACCGCATCTTTCGCCCGCTATTGGCGCTGCCGCAACCGGTCATTGGGCGTATTAACGGGATAAAATTTAAGCTGGATTTATGCAGTTTGCCAATCTCGAACGCTTGCTCAACACCTTGAGGCGCTATGATTATTAATACATCCGACACGTTGACCACGGCAAACCGCGCTATTGCGTTTCGGTACGCACAATATCGCATTTACCTGAAGAAAAAAACGCGGCATGACCATGGATTTAGGCTACGCCTATTTGCCGTTAAAGATCAACTTTCGGCTTTATCGATAACAAGTACGAACGCTTTTTCGCCAGCTGTTATGGGCTTTGGCGGCATTCGCCAGCGCCATGCCGATTGCCGCAGACGAAGGTGCTAAAACCATCGAGCACTTAAACATTTTGAGCTTGTTAAATTGCAGGAAACTGGTGGTGATCACCAAAGCCGATCGCGCCGGATGCGCAACAAATTGACGCATTAGAACAACAGCTACGCCGTCAATATGCCATCTTGGCGAACAGAAATTCTTTTTCGTGACCTTCTGCCACCACCGGTCAGGGTATTGGAAACGCTACGCGATTATTTGGCGCAGCTGCTTTGAATTATCCGACACCCAAAACCGTTCCGTTATGCCATCGACCGTGGCTTTACCATTAAAGGTGCCGCAATAGCAGGGATAGGCACCGCATTTTGTGGCAAAGCTGGCAATGATGACGAATTGTATTTAAGTTAATGGGCAGTGCGGGTGAAAATATCCACGCACAAAACGAACAAAAGCACAGAAGAAGCAGGTAACGCCTCGCGTTAAATATTAACTTGGACGACCGCATGTTATTCGAGCGCGGCGATTGGTTGTTCTCCAACCGCCTGCCAAAGCGACAGATTGCGGCCACCGTTTCAATAGAAAACCAAATTCCACTAAACGAAAGCCAACAGCATATTTATCACGCCGCCTCACACACCATCACGGGCAAGCTGGATTATTGCAACAGCCAAAATCCTCGCGCCTCAGTTAAACACGCGCTGGCAGAACTAATTTTCGAACAACCGTTGTTTTCGGCGCGTGACAAAATCATTCACAAAAATAGCAACCGACTCGTACTTGGTGGCAAAGTAATTGAACCATTCGCCGAAACGCCATAAGCGGCAGTTGCATTGATTATTTACGCCAACTGATTCGATAAACAGCCGAAAACGCACCGCATCCTTATCTTCAAATCATGCGGGTGGAAGCTGAAACAGTTATGTGATTGAAATAACCATGTAGAACACGCAACTTAACATTCTGAAAAACGGCGGACATTCGCTTCAAAGCTGGTGCTGCCGAGTATCGCAACGCAAACAAACCGTCGAAATTGATCGCACTTGTGCAATATCACGAACAACACCCCGACCAACTCGGCTTAGGCAAAGCCCGTTTGTATCGCATTGCACTGAATCAGCTGGAAAACTGATTTGCGATTATTATTTTATTGATGTAATTTGATAGTCGGTAAAATCAGCTATTAAAGTAAAACCCGTGCTGGTCACACACCGCTGATTGCTAAATTAATTTTAATGCACAGCGAACGTATTATGGCAGCAAGCCTTTGAGCAATTTGAGTAACATAACGGACAGGTATTGTGGGTGCGTGATTCAGGGCTGGCTAGGATTGTGAAGAAAGCGCCATGCGCAACTTCCCCTATAAAGCCGGTAAATTAGCTATCTCACCGCTGTAGCACCGTTTTTCCTGACTGAGAACATTTATGCCACCGCCTGCTTAATCAAGCAGCTTTGCTCGCCGGAAAAGGAGGTTTTTCGGTCAATGAATTGCGAGACGTTCACACCCGGTTTCAAAATGACCGTACAACTGGTGAATAGTTTCAATCGCCGGTTTTCTGCGTCGCAAAGGCAATATCTACGGCTGCGCGATGCAGACGCAGCTTGATTCTGCAAAGCGGCGGTCGTTTTTGACAACGTTTTAACACATAAGTTTTAAGGAAAATTACCATCGCCGCGTTAATCGCTTTGCAGCTTAACTCTTCACCGCTCAGACGATAAAGAAAAACGTCGCTATTGAAACCCAAAAGCAAGCGCAGAGACATTATACCCAATGCGAGTTGCCAAACAAGGTGATCGGCGGAGAACCAAACGATTCAGAACCGAGGCTTGTTTTGAAAAATCCGAAACCACCGTTTGATAAGACCCCTTCCGAATCCTCCGATGATTACGCACCAGAAAGTTGAGGCGAAAGTCAAAGGTAAAACCATAAAACCAATATGGATTGGTTGATGATACTCTACTGATAAACGAGCAATCCGCCAGTTCACGACAGAAGGTCACCCAAAATTGAGAACAACAACAACTTGCTGATCACTTACAAACCCTTTATGCCGATAGCGTCAAAGAAAGAGAACAAACTGATTGGCATGACCCGCAATTAATTTCAACGTGAAATACCTTTGGCAACGGAAAATATCGCAACGTTCACCATTGGTTATTACGGCTGGTTCCGGTGGCGCCCACGGCATGTATTCTACCCAATCAACAATATTTTAACGAAACCTTGTTGGATATTGATGATGTCATCAACCGGATCAGCACGATAAATTAGAAAACAACTTTGTGGAAACTTACAGCAACGCGTCCAAACAACGCAGCATTTACGCCAAAAATCAGAGTTTTATGTAGAAAAGACTTTTACTTCGCACGATTTGCCTTTCTGCTTTCCGGTCTGCCTTATGCCATTGGCAGTTTTGCGGAAGGGGAAAAGAACTGACAGTTTATTGGTGGAGCTTAAGAAAAACAAATTGCTTAGGCCCACACCTCAAAATTTAACGCATATGATGGATGTTAACGCCAATCGATCCCATCGGACCATCACTATCTACAAAAACGGAGAAAAATGACCGCACTTTTTCAATCTTATCGTTTAAATAACGGCGTTGAACCTAAAACCGCTTTGGTTGGTGGCGCTCATGACCCATTTTGATCCAACCGATGGTACCTTTAGCGCACAAGAAAATGCCTTCTACAAGGCGCGCAGAGGGCTTTATGATGTTTATCAGCGCAGCGACTTTAGTTTCGCGGAAGGCAAGGCTTTTTAACGGACAGCCTTTTACGCCTTAGATGAATGCTATTTGACAGTCTAAAATCCGTCGCACAAAAACATTAAATCTGTATATGCTAAAGTTTATTTTACAAATTCATCATGGTGGCAAATTAGCCATGAGTTAATTGTTAGAGGGCTTGATAAAGTGGCGCCATCCGGTTGACGAGCTACCGGTGCGCGCGCATTAACCGAAGCGGAAAAACTGATTCATGCCTTTGCCAATGCGACGGAGCATATTCAGGGTCACGACGGCGTAGAAATTACCGGTGCTAACGGCTATTTAATTCAATAATTTGTCTCCGGTCACAGCAACCATCGCACCGACCAATGGGTGGCGTTCCATTGAAAATCGCTCAGAAGCCAATTTCGCCGTCATCGATGCGGCAAATGCAAAGAAAAATATCAACGACGATTTCATTTGGCTACTGTTTCTTCCGGAAGAGCCGAAGAGGACGGACTCACCACGCTGGTGACAATTTTCGCCTTACCCACGCTCGGTGCAAAGCCATTGCAATATTTGTGGCCGTTTCATGGGATTTTTTACAAATCCCGCATCCGCCGTGGTGCCGACACCCAAAAACACGTATGGAGTCCACCAGCGCATTAATGGCAAACTTCACTTATTTGGCGTCGGTAATTTAATTACCGCTGGAGCAAATGGAAGAGGCTTTTGCCACCGGTTATGGAGTTTCATCGCCGTGGGCAAACGGTGTTAAATCCAAATATTGTGGAATTAATTCAACTGGAAAAAAACAAAAGAAATTTCTCACCGCACTTGACCCTGAGCGCAAAGCGTTCTAACGCCCGGATTAATATGGACCTAAAACATGAAAGAAATGACATTTTGCCACCGTGAAGAAGTAATCAGGTGATTTGCTCGTAATATGACCGTCTCTCCTGTTCTCAGTAAAACAAAGGGGCGATATATTCATTCGCCCTACACAAAAAAACTTCAAGTTTTCTTAGTTTAAATGCTTGTAACTTTCTAACTCAAACTCACCACATTCGTCATTTTTAACAATAAATACAATTCCTGAATAGTGTTTTGTCACTGGGATATGAATGCTGAGCTTGGTTTCGCCGTTAGCTTGATCTTTCATATTGATATTTTGGCCAAATGATTGTTGGCAGGGAAGAAGCAGCCAACCGCCCAACAGCTCCTCCGCCGAGGTCACTGTGGCATTAATTTTGGTCTTCTTATCACGGCGACGAACCCAACGATGCACATACACTAAGACGAATAGCGATGAGGATCATGACGGTAGCGATATCGGCATCAAAATAAAACCCTGCTCCGGAAGCTGGTCCTAATACCGGCGGCCGCTCAAATAATAGCAGCGTGGTGGTCGTGGAATGGCGTCGTTGTGCTTACGTAAAACCACGCCGGCACCAAGAAAACCGATACCGCTGGATGACCTGCGCCGCCGCCGCATTGATCGGCGCGGATGTTCTTTCCGACACTTGGAGCAATGTTCAGCCGATTGAATGGAACAATGGTGGTGCGCAAGTGTCACCGTAATAATCATGGTTTTACACCTGCGTCGCCTTTAGTTCGCGCCCAAGCCGATGATACCGCCACTCCAGCACCATAGCAACGTCATTTTAACGAAAAGAAATGGCTGTCACGCGCCAAGGTTTCAAATAAAACAGATAGGTTATCATAATATTAAATGGTTAATCCAAGGATTACAAAGACACGACGGCGGCGAACTGTCGATTGCGTCCTTCATAAATTTTAATTTCCAGCCACGCGGTGGGAATATTTTTACGTTCTCGAATAGGCGGAAATCCGCGGCCACAGAAAATTCGGCTCGAAATCAATCAAAAATTTAGCAGGCAATCGCTGCGCCATCGTTTAATTCTACTCCGCGCCGTAACTGTTCCTTAAAGTGATCATCCGCACACCTTCCACTTGCAATCCAATACGTTTTTTCCATTTTAAACTTGTTCCGCCAGATAAAGAACGTCGCCGTTATTGTCATCAACAGCAACCCTTCACTATCGCGATCCAATTCCGCTTGCGGTAAACCCCGCCACATTATCAAATTTTAACGTGCTGCGTCCTGCCTCATCGGTGAATCCGGCAGCGTTTATTAAAAGAACCACTTTGTTTCGGAAAGGAATTTCGGCTTGGACGGCTTAGAAACGCGAGAAAATTGACTGCACTTTTAGGCACTCCGGCACGCGTTTTCGATTAAAAGAGAAGACTTGCTTTCATCACCAAATAGTAACACCTGAATCAGCGTCAGCTTAAAACTAAAATTTACATCTGCCAAATAATTGGAAACTTTTTCTAGTAGAATGCGGTCGTTTTAATATTGCAATAAAAGTAGGAAAAATTCAAAAGCTTAATTTAGATCTTGCACTACCACAGGAACAATTCTTTAATGAACAAAATTTTTAAAGTAATTTGGAAACTGTAATACACACCTGAAGCAGTTGCCTCAGAGCTGTCAAAAGCGAACGTAAAATCATCTTCAGACGCCTCTGTTACAGAAAGCAAAACTAAAAACTATTCAACGTTGCTGTTTTATTATTGCTTACTTTCTGCCGGAGGAAACGCTTGCAGACCGTAACGCCTGGCAGTGGCGCCAGTAGTGTTCCAATGGCCATAAATGGTGGTGAACAGCGATCCTAAAGGAGCACAAGCAACTGGAGCATCTGCACTTGCTATTGGTGATGGAACCATTGCAGACGGTAATGGCGCTATTATGATTGGAGCAAAAGTCGGAAGAGGAACAGCGAGAGCGTCAGCAACAACGCCGTATCTATTGGTGCAAATGCTAACGCTGACCGGAAACAAAAACACCGTTATTGGTTCACAGACGCCGTAGCGTCCGCTGAATACGGAACGGCGCTTTGCGCGCACACAAAGGCGGAACAGTATACCGCTAACGCGTAAAAAAGTTGCCACAACCAACACGATGTGTAGCCATTGGTTCTAATTCTGTAACTGGAACCGCACATGCATTATCAGTATTAAAATTGGTAAAGCCGAAGTGGGAACAAGCGGCGTTCAATGAATAACAAAGGGGTTGTTTCCCTTTTGGTGGTGGAACAGAAGGCGCTTACCTGTCAAAATTCAAATGTTGAGCAGGTAAAATTTCTGCAGACCTACCGATGCCATCAACGGTTCACAACTTTATCATATTGCAACAGCGACCAATGAGATTGCCAATACGGAATAGCAATTTACCGTTGCACACAACTGTCAAAACCATGCGAACAATGATAATGCTAGAGCAAATAATTGAATAATGCTCAGATTTCAAAGCAGCTAATGGTTTAGAAGTCTCCGGAACCGCTGCAGTGTATCACTTTGCGGACTAATCAAACAACCAGAAACAACATCAGCATATATTAACAACTGCTACAGAAGCAAAAATGTTGCTGAAGCGCAAAACAACCGCTACGCAAGCTCGTGGAAGCACAGCGAATACCGCTAAATCAACTGCAGATCAAGCCCGGAACAGTGGCAACAATGCCCCAACTGGTAGCGAATCAAGCGAAAGATACTATCAAGAAGCACGCAGTAGCAACTCAGGCCAAAATGTCGCTGATGCAGCTAATACTGTTGCAGATCGTTGTGAACACTTTGCAAATGATGCTAATTTCAGTAGCAGTCGCTAAAGCGATACCGCAACTCAGGCAAAAAGATACGGCCACCAGCCACGCAGCAACTCACAAAATAATACACGGAAGCACGCAGCAGTAACTCAGGCTAAAATGTCGCTGATGCAGCCAATACCGTTGCAGATCGCTTTCGTGAACACTTGCAAATGATGCCACTTCAGTAGCAGCTACAAAAGATACCGCACTCAGTAAAAACAGATGCCGGTAACGTATTATAGCAAATAAGTGCCGATGCAAATGCAACAGCAGCATTTGTAGTGCAAATACTGTTATTTCACAAGCGGAAACAGCCCAGAATAATGCGGATCCTACAACAAGTTGCAGATAATGCCTCGGCAAAATAAATACTGAAATCGATGTAAGCTAAAATAGTGTTGTCCACTATACATTTTCCGTGGAAATGGAAAGACTGTCGGCTCAACAACGAATGGCCAGTTATAGTCAATGGTCACTTTAACAAAATGACCTTTAACCTTTGCGCAACTGATGATTTATCCGTTAAGCACCGACGGTAAAATGTTACGGCGGTTTATCCGAAAGTTCTAAAAAGCTATCTCGACGCCGCGAGCGCAGCAAACATGCAACCGATGCTCTAACTCAAATTAATCAATCCGTAGCTGGAGGCACAAAGTGTTGCCAGCGGCAGCCGGTCAGCCAACCTAGCTGAAAGAGCAAAAAGCCGATGCCAAACGCAAAATGAGGCAGTCAATGCCAACACGGCGGCGCAACAAGCCAAAAACTGATGCAGAAGTTGCAGTGCAGCCGCCACATCTGCCACAAACGTGCCAACCAAGCAGCAGGCAAGCCGAACTGGCTAAACAAGGGTCAGACTGCCGCCAAGCGGCTGTTGGGCAACAAACCCAAGCTGAAACGCCCGTGATACAGCAAAGAGTACCAAAACGGCAGCTGTTCAAAATAAAATGCTGGAACGGCAAAATGCCGTAGCACGCCAATACCGCGGCACAATGTCAAAATGATGTGAAACTGGGCGAAAAACGCTGTGCCCCTGCCAACGTTTCGCACAATCTGAAACTAATGAAGACTGCCGAAGGTGCTGCAAAACCGCACAGCAAGGTGCCGAAACCGCACAAGCAGTTACAAGAAAGTTGCTCAATACTGCAGCCGAAATATTCGTGATGTAGCAAAACGGCACAGGGTGCCGAAACGGCTAAAACTGAGTCGCGCAGTCTGCACAAAACGCAAAATGCCAAAGCCGATGCCGTAGACGCAAAAATGAGGTAGTTAATGCCAATACCGCGGCGCAACGAGCCAAAACCGAGGCTGAAGCAGCACAAACCCAAGCCGAAAACGCCCGTGATGTAAAAGCAAAGAGGCTCAAACCGCGGCAGCTCGACCCGCACAAAACGCCAACCAAGCAGCATGACAAGGCCGAACTGGCTAAACAAGGGCTGTGACTGCACGTTAGCGGGCTGTTGAGTTCAAAGACGTGCTAAAGCCTCTGAAAATAAAGCTGCACACCTGAAGTGAATGTGAAGAACGCTGGCGTGCCGCAAAGTTGCAGCAAGGCGTTGAACAGCCTGTTGCCGCTGTTATTGCCCAAACGGCAGCTGAAACCGCCCGTGATGCGGCAAAAGCGCACAACAAGGCCGAAACGGCTCAAACGTTAGCCGGTCGCAAAAATGAAGCACCAGGATGCGAAAATGTGCCGCCGTGGCAGCTAACACGAATGCAGATCGCGCTGAGCAGCAACGATGCCGAAGCAGCCAAAACCGAGGCCGCGCGCAGTTCGCATGCAACGCGCAAATGCCAAAGCCGATGCCGTAGACGCGTAAGCACGCCAATACTGCGCAACGAGCCAAAACCGAGGCTGAAGCAGCACAAACCCAAGCCGAAAACGCCCGTGCATGTAGCAAAGAGGCCCAAACCGCGGCAGCTCAATCTGCACAAAATGCCAACCAAGCAGCAGACAAGGCTGAACTGGCGAACAAGGGCTGTGATTGCACAAGCAGCGGCTGTTGAAGCCAAAGACGCCGCCAGCCTCTGAAAACAAGCCGCACAACCTGAAGCGAATGCGAAGACCGCCGAAAGTTGTTGCAAAGCCGCACAGCAGTGCCGAAACGGCTCAAACGTTAGCCAATAATGCAAAAAATGAAGCACTAGATGCGAAATGCAGCCGCAGCTCTGCCGCAGTTAATATTGAATGCAGATCGTTGAGCAAGCTAAACGTGATGCCAGCAGCCAAACCGAGGTCGCGCAGTTCGCACAAAACGCGCAAATGCCAAAGCCGATGCCGTAGACGCAAAAAAATGAGGCAGTTAATGCTAATGCAAGCAATGAGCCAAACCGAGGCTGAAGCAGAATAAACCGGGCTTAAAAACGCCTGCGATAGCAAAGAGGCCCAAACTGTGGCAGTCAATCTGCACAAAAAACGCCAACCAAGCAGCAGACAAGGCCGAACTGGCTAAACAAGGGCTGATCGCAACAAGCAGCGGTTGTTGAAGCCAAAGACGCCGCGAAGCCTTCAGCAGCTGCAACAATCTGAAGCAACGCGAAGATCGTCAGTTAAAAGCGTGCCGCACAGCAAGGGTGCCGAAACGGCTCAAACGTTAAATAATAATGCACCAGATGAAATGCAGTCCGCAGCCCCTGCCGTGGCAGCTACCGAATGCAGATCGCGCCGAGCGTTAAACGTGATGCCGAAGCAGCCAAACCGAGGCCGCGCAGTCTGCACAAAACGCAAATGCCAAAGCCGATGCCAGACGCAAAATGAGGCAGTTAACGCCATCACTGCGGCGCAACGAGTCAAAAACCGAGGCTGAAGCAGCACAAACCTTCGAAAACGCCCGTGATGTAGCAAGAGGCTCAAACCGCAGCTCAATCTGCACAAACGCCAAATCAAGCAGCAGACAAGGCCGAACTGGCTAAACAAGGGGTCAGGATCAAGCAGCGGCCGTTGAAGCTAAAGACGCCACAAAGCTCTGAAAAATAAAGCTGCACAATCTGAAGCAAATGCGAAGACTGCCGAAGGTGCCGCAAAAGTTGCACAGCAAGGTGCCGAAACGGTTCAAATGGTTAGCCAATAATGCAAAAATACACCAGATGCGAGAAATGCAGCCAGCCTCTGCCGTGGCAGTTGGGCCGAATGCAGATCGCGCTGAGCAAGCTAACGTGATGCCGAAGCAGCCAAACCGAGGCCGCGCAGTTCAGCCAAAACGCGCAAAATGCCAGCCGATGCCGTAGACGCAAAATGAGGCAGCCACGCCAATATCGCGGGCGCAACGAGCTGAAACCGAGGCTAGCAAAGACAAACCTGCCGAAAACGCCCGCGATGTAGCAAAGAGGGCCCAAACCGCGGCAGCTCAATCTGCACAAAACGCCAACCAAGCAGCAGACAAGGCCGAACTGGCTAAACAAGGGCCAGGATTGTACAAGCAGCGGCTGCCAGCCAAAAGACGCCGCCAGCCTCTGGAAAAATAAAGCTGCACAACGAAGCAAATGCGAAGACTGCCGAAGGTGCCAAAGCTGGCAACAGCGTGGTGCCGAAACGCTCAAACGTTAGCCAATAATGCAAAAAATGAAGCACTAGATGCGAAAATGCAGCCGCAGCTCTGCCGTGGCAGCTTAACAATGCAGATCGCGCTGAGCAAGCTAAACGTGATGCCGAAGCAGCCAAAACCGAGGCTGCCTGTCTCGTGTCAACCGCGTAAAATGCGTCAAAGCCGATGCCGTAGACGCAAAAATGAGGCGTTAATGCCACTGGTCATGGCGCAACGAGCCAAAAACCGAGGTTGAAGTAGCACAAACCTGCCGAAAACGCCCGTGACAGCAAAAGAGGCCCAAACCGGCGCAGCCTGATCTGCACAAACGCCAACCAAGCAGCAGACAAGGCCGAACTGGCTAAACAAGGCCAGATTGCACAAGCAGCGGCTGTTAGCCAAAGACGCCGCTAAAGCCCTGAAAATAAGCTGCACAATCTGAAGCAACAAGAAGACTGCCGAGCAAAAGCCGCAAAAGCCGCACAGCAGGTGCTGAAACGGCTCAAACGTTAGCCAATGCAAAAAATGAAGCACCAGATGCGAAAATGCAGCCGCAGCCCCGCTGCGGCAGCTGGCACGCGAATGCAGAGATCGCGCCGAGCAAGCAACGTGATGCTGAAGCAGCCAAAACCGAGGCCGCTCTGTCTGCACAAACCGCGCAAATGCCAAAGCCGGGGATGCCGTAGACGCAAAATGATGTTAATGCCAATACCGCGGCGCAACGAGCTAAAACCGAGGCTGAAGTAATAAACCCGCCGAAACGCCCGTGATGTATACAAAAGAGGCCCAAACCGCGGCAGCTCAATTCTGCACAAACGCCAACCAAGCAGCAGACAAGGCCGAACTGGCTAAACAAGGGCTGTGGATCATACGCGAAAGTGCTGTTAGTCAAAGACGCCGCTAAAGCTCGAAAATAAAGCTGCACAATCCAGCGAATGCGAAGATTGCCGAAGGTGCCGCAAAAGCCGCACAGCAAGGTGCCGAAACGGCTCAAACGAGCAACAATAATGCAAAAAATGAAGCACTAGATGCGAAATGGCAGCAGCCTTCTGCCGGTAGCTAATACGAACGCAGATCGCGCTGAGCGTTAAACGTGATGCCGAAGCAGCCATCACCGAGGCGACGCAATCTGCACAAACGGCGAAAATTTCAAACCGATGCTGAAGCCGCGAAATGCCGCAGCAGCCCTGCCGTGGCAGCATGAATGCAGATCGCACGAGCAAGCCAAACGTGATGCCGAAGCAGCAGCTGATGCCGCGCAGTCTGCACAACCGCGCAAAATGCCAGTCGATGCCGTAGACGCGAAAATGAGCCGTCAATGCCAAAACCAGCACAACAAGCCAAAACCGATGCTGAAGCTGCGAAAAAATGCCGCAGCAGCCCCGCCGCCGCAGCCACCGATGCAGATCGAGCAGCAGAAGCCAAACGATGCCGCCCAACTAAAACAAACGCGAAAAGCAAACTGACGGTAACGCGAAAAATGACGCAGCACGCCAACACGGCGGCTCTGGGCCAAAAATGATGTCCCCGAAAACGTTGTTGCAACTTCGCCTGCAAGGCGTATCCGAACAAAACGCACTTCGCCAGCACAAACCAAGCAGCAGACAAAGCGAATCATAAACAAGGGCCGAGAGCGCCAAAGAAGGGCGTTGAGGCACAAAACCCAAGCCGAAACGCCCGTGATGCAGCAAAGAGCCCAAACGGCGGCTGCCCAATCTGCACAAACCGCAGAAAAGCAAACCGACGCTCTTAAACGCAAAAAGACGAAGCTGTCACCCCTGCTAAATCCAATGCAGAAGCAGCCCGTGATACGGCATCGAAGCCAGCAAGCCGCAAAACTTCAGGCAACAAAGCTGCACAATCAGAAACTAATGCTAAATCAGCTGAAATAGCCTCTGCTGAAAAATGCTAAAGAAGCTGATAAAGCCAAAACAACACATTACTGCACAAAAGGCCTGGAAGCCTACCAAAAGCTGCAGAAACTGCGCAAACAAAAAGCAGAAAGCGCTCGAACTTTGGTGCACAAATGCGAAAGAAGAAGCAATTATTGCGGAAAATGATGTTAAAATCAGAGGTTGAAGTAAGGTAGCTGTGAAATAGTTAAAGATGAAGCTGATAGCATTAAACGTGTTATTCAATCAACCGATGATACGGTAATGCCGACGCAGTGGCATCGCGTTAACGGTAGCAATGCAAAAGTGATTATTCCGGAGCAAAAGTTGAGGGCAATAATGCAACAGCATTTGGTGGCAAAGCCAGCCAGCAGAACGCGCAACTGCTGTGGTCAAGCGGAGCCGAAGCCAAAGCAGAAAATCTGCAGCATTAGGTCGTTCTGTGGCAACAGAAGAAATACCGTTTCTTGTAGGTAAACAGGCGGTTAAATGTCGTGCAACCAATGTCGCTGTTGACGGTAAAACCAAATGATGGTAAAACGTTAAACAGTTAAACGAAATGCAAGGATCCGTTGAGGTCTGTAAAGATTTGCATAAACCGACAAACGCTACGCGGTGGTATTGCCGGAGCAACTGCAGTGCCAACATCCACAAGTGACCCAACCGGGCGCCAACCTTGGGTATCGTGGCGTGTAACCTAATGGACAAAAGCCGTAGCTGTGGGTTGACCCAAAATCCAGTGACAACAATAGCAGTTATTCAAAGCAAGCGGCGCAACGACTAAGGTGATTTTAACGAAAGCGGTATCAATATCAATGGAAATAATTTGATTATTGACACAAAAAGCCATTCAGATAGAACATTTGAATTATTTTTACTTTTGTGCGGAAAAATTATTTTATAGCGTTTTATTAGTATTTTACTGATCTTTGCTGTTTATGGTTTTAACAAAATATATTTTATCTAAAAAATACAATTAAACAGAATAAAAACTATAATTTAAAATAATTTAATGAAAAATAACGTAAATTTTTATAATTTGTTATTTTTATCTATTGACTCGCATTTTTATTGATTTATATTGACGCTCTAACATTTTTAACTTTAACAGGTTGTTCCATGAGCTCAAACACATAAACGTGAAACATTCTCCGGACGCAGAGCCTTTATTTTTTGCGGCGATCGGTTCGGCAGTGGGCTTAGGAAACATTTGGCGTTTTCCTTATGTTACTATGAAAACGGCGGCGGTGCCTTTTATTTTGCCTTACATTGTGGCATTATTAACGGTAGGTATTCCTTTGGTCTTTTTAGATTATGCTTTAGGCACAAATTCCGCGCCTCTCCACCATTAGCTTATCGCAAGCTCAAAACCGCTTTTGAAACCTTCGGTTGGTGGCAAGTGATGATCAACGTGATTATTGGTCTTTACTATGCGGTTATTCTTGGCTGGGCAGCAAGCTATGCTTATTATTCCTTTAGCTCCGCTTGGGTAGCAATCCGGTAGATTTCTTCTTCATGAACACATTAAGATGGCAAGTGAGGTGGCATTAAGCTTGGATTTTGTTGACACGGTTGTCGGTCCGTTACTTGCCGTGTGGATTATCACTTTATTGATTCTTTCTTTTGGCGTACAAAAAGGCGTGGCGCGTTCTTCCGTTATCTTCATGCCAATTTTGGTGATCATGTTCATCACCTTGGTGGTTTATTCCTTGTTCTTACCAGGTGCAGAAAAAGGCCTTGATGCCTTATTCTCACCAAACTGGGACAAATTAGCCGACCCAAGCGTTTGGATTGCCGCATACGGTCAGATTTTCTTCTCACTTTCCATTTGCTTCGGCATCATGCTGACGTATGCCTCTTACTTGAAAAAGAATCGGATTTAACCGGCGCAGGTTTAGTAGTTGGCTTTGCTAACAGTAGCTTTGAAGTATTGGCGGGTATCGGCGTATTCTCGGCCTTAGGTTTCATTGCTGTCTGCGAACGGACAAGATGTCAGCGAGGTTGCCAAAAGGCGGTATCGGCTTAGCCTTCTTCGCCTTCCCAACCATCATTAACCAAAGCGCCGTTGGGTCAATTATTGGGCGATGTTGATTCTTCGGTTCTTTAGTTTTCGCCGGGTTAACCTCTTTTATTTCCGTATTAGAAGTAATCATTGCGGCGGTACAAGATAAATTACGCTTACGTCGTGCACACGCAACATTCTTGGTTGACACCAATGATGGTCGCATCCACCTTATTATTTGGTACGCGCAGCCGGCTTACCGATGCTTGATACCATGGACAACTTCGTCAATATGTTCGGTATTGTTGCTGTGGCATTCTTCTCTTTACTCTCCATCATCGTTACCGGCAGATTAAAGAACTTGGTGAACACTTGAACGAAACCGGCTCTTTCAAAGTTGGCACAATCTGGAAAGCCTACATTGTGGTTACCACCGGCGTATTAGCGTTCATGCTTTACAAAGCCACTAAAGTTTTAGCAAACGGCTACGAAGGCTATCCTGAATGGTTCGTTAACACCTTCGGTTGGGGCATGGCAATCGGTTTAGTCATTATCAGTTTCTTACTTTCCCGTTTACCGTGGAAAAATATCGTACAAAAACACAGGAGAAAAATAAGATGTCAACCAATGCAATTATCATGATGGCTATCGCGCTTATCATTATCTGGGGCGGATTATTGGTTTCCGTGATCAGATTACCAAAAGAATAATTTAGCTTTCAAAACAAAAATCCCATCAAGTATTTGATGGGATTTTTTATATAGGAAAAGTGCGGTGGGTTTTCATGGTGTTTTAAAACGCTGAGAAAATCCACCGCACTTTGACGTTCAACAAGCCTTAACTATGACATCCGTCCGTTGGCGATTGGAATAACCTGATCACAAATTGCCATAGTGGAGCGCGATGGCTCACTAGGGATGATCAATTTTTCTGCTGCGTTTAGCAGGGATTGCAAAATCATGGCTTCGTTTAAGCTGTCCAGATTGCTAGTCCCGGTTCGTCTAACAAAATAATCGGCGCATTGTGCAAGAAGGCGCAGGCAATGCCGATACGTTGTTTTTCACCGTCGGAAGGTTGTTCCCCCATTTCCAGTGATTTTTGTGTCGTAGCCTTCCGGCAAGCTCATGATAAATTCATGAATAGAGGCTTTTTCGCCGCTTCAATCACTTGCTCTTTTGTTTGCCTTTGCGGTTTGCCAACACAATATTTTCATACTGACTGTTTCATTGAAAATATAGGTTTGTTGGTGATGTAAGCGATATTGTCGCGCAATTTCGTTACCGTATTAATGTTTTTAAGTCCGTATCGTTAATGTAAATACGGTATTGTTGTGGATCGTAAAAACGCATGATTAATTTCAAAAAGCGTACTTTTACCGCTACCGCTGCAGTATGAATACCAAGAATTTCACCTTTATTAAGCTGTAAATTCACGTCAGACAAAAATTTGTTCGTCTGCATAAGCCAAAGCTGACGTTTTTCTACGTTAATTTGCTGCACGTCCAGTGATATTCACGCCATTTTCTACGTCTTTTTAATTCGGTTGTTCTGCCAATAAAGGGTAACACACGTTCGCCGCTGGCGAGGGTTTGCAATAAGTTGTTAGACGGGTTACTCAAAAGCAATCACCGGACCGTAACTGGACATCAATAAAAATCACGCAATGAGCAAGCCGGCAAAATCAATGTAATCGTAAGCAAAGAGCGTTAAGCCCACCAATAAAATCAGGATATTGAAGAAAGACACCGCGATTTCGGTGAACGAACGCACGTTGCCTTCTTGTTGTTTAATTTTTAAAGAGCGGTCAATTTTTCACTGCGTTGGTGGATTTCCTGTAAGCGTTTTTCCTCGTTGCCGAAAAAGTTGAATTTCTTTCATGCCACGAATGCTATCGAGGAAGAAATCGTTCATTTCGCCTACCAGCTCACGGTATTTACGACCATCTTCACGCGCCATTTGGGTGGTGACGATAGGCAAAAATAATGCCAACGGTGACATACGCTAAAAATGCCACCAACACGAAACCACCAAGAAATATGAGCGAACACCGCCAATAGAATACCGGAGTTAAAAAGCAGTAGGCGATCGGCGCGATGGTGTGCGCATAAAACACTTCCAACAATTCAATGTCGTTGGTGACCAAAGAAAGCAATTGACCGGATTGTTTTGTCTTGCAATTTTCACAAACGCCAAACGACGCAATGCGCTGAATACTTTGTCCGCAACAACGCCAATAATTTGAAAGGCGATGTAATAGGTAGGACATTTGTTCCAAATAACGCAAAATGCGCCGCGCTACCGCAAGCACAATAAGTGCGGTCAAAATTTGCGATAAATTTAAATGGGAGTGGAAATTAAGCAATTCCGACAAACCCATAGCACCCAGCACCATAATGAAAAATAGCGCTGAGGAAACCGAGGTACCCATAATAATGGTGAAACTCATGATATGTGCCAACGGCGTCACCAATTTCATGAGTTGCCACATGACGACAAATCCGTTCTTACGCATGATTTGCCCCCGTTCTGATATTTTCTAAGTTCTTTTGTTGATTAAACATTTCTGCATAAATTCCGTTTTCAGCCATTAAAGACGCATGCATACGCCTGATTCTGCCAAGTGACCGCTTTGTAACACATAAATTTGATCGGCATTTCACCGCATTCGCCAAACGATGAGAAATCATGACGATAGTTTTTCGTGTTTAAGCTGTTGAATGAATTGCAGAATGATTTCTTCACTTTCTACGTCGATGTTACTGGTGGCTTCATCAAAAACGTATAAGTCGGCATTGTGCAACAACGCTCGCGCCAACGCTAAACGTTGAATTTGACCGCCGGACAAGTTAGTTCCGCGACTTAATAAGGCCATATCCAACCCGCCGTTCTCACGGACGAAATTCGCCAAATTCACTTGTTCTAAGCATTGATAAGTAGCATCATCAGAAGCATCGGATAATGCCATCAACATATTTTCTCTGAGGCTGCCTTTGAAAATGTAACTGCTGTGGCTCACCAACGAAACATGACGATATAAGGAATGACGGTTAATTTGTTTAATATCGACGCCGTTAAACAAAATTTCTCCTTGCTGCGCTTGGTAAAAGCCCATAAGCAAGGAAACCAGCGTGGATTTACCGCAACCGCTTTTACCCACAAAAACCGTTAATTGCTTCGGTTGAATATTAAGGTTTAAACCGTTAATAGCCGGTTTTTCTGCAGAATAGGCAAAATGCAAATCCTTAGTTGCACGGTAACTTCATTTTTAGCCGGAAAATCCACCGCACTTTTGTTTTCTTCTACCGGGGTATCTAACAGCGTAAAGATTTTTCTGAAGCCGCCTTGCCGTTCATCGCGACGTGGAAGAAAAGAACCGAGTAAGCGTAACGGAATGAAAAATTCGGAAGAAAAGTAAAATAAATAAAATGACACCGAAAAATGTTAAGCTACCGTCTTGGTATTGTCAAAAGTGCCGTCAAAATCCCCAACGCCGCACCGCCGTAAGCCAATAAATCCATTAAAGAAACAGGTTCAGCTGCATGGTCAGGACTTTCATGGTGATGGTACGGAAATTCTCCGCTTCGATGTCCATTTGTTTTGGCTTTGTAATCGTCATCTTGATAGATTTTCAAAAGTAATCAAACCTTTAGTAGATTATCAAAAAGCTGCTGCTAAACCCACTACAATAGACCAATATTTCGCCAAACAAAACGTTTTGCGATTTTATTTACCGCAATGATGGACATTGGAATTAACGGCACACAAACCAAAAGAATTAATGAGGTTGGCGCGTTAGACCAGAGAAAAACAAACAATGTGAGCGGTGCAAGCAGACTATAAAAACAACTGTGGAAGATAACGGTGAAATAAATTTCCGGTTGTTTCCACCTTCCAGATGCCACTTGGATCACGAAGGTAGATTGTTGGTTAACCCTGATTCAGCGGCATGGAAGATAATTTTTGATAAATCAGCGTACGCAATTTATGTTTTCACTTGCGTACTCGCTTTATAGGAGGCTTTACCGCCATTTTTCCTGCCAAGCACGCAACACCAGACAAGCAACCAAAATGACGGTAAAATGACCGCACTTTGTAGTGTAAGTGTGCGCTCAAACGCCCATTGCAAACAAATGGCAAATACCACCGCACTTATAATCCCGCCGATTAAGGCGACCCAGTTCCATAAGACATTAATAGCAATCCATTTTTGCTATCTGCGACTGTGTTTATCAGCCGTTTATCAATCATCATAACGTTTATTTTGTCCTTAAAATCACTTATGAGTAAAAGGGCTACATCATAACATTTTATAACAAATGATAATTAATTTTATTCTAATTTTTAGTGTTTTTATGTTTGACGCTTAAATTTAAAACATAGCACCTTAAGAAAGGTGCTATTTGTATAAAAATTCAAAATCGGTTTATAGCAAGATATTGGCAAATAACAAACCAAAACCTAAGCAAAATGCCATACTTAATAAACCTGGTAGCATGAAACTGTGGTTGAAAAATGTATTTACCGATTCGAGTAGTACCTGTGGTATCAAAGTCAATTGAAGCGATGATTGGGACCGTAGTTCGGGATAAAAGAAATAACCGTTTACCGCAACACACACACCAATCAAGATTGCCGGTGGAATACCAAGCGCAATACCCAATGGGAACAATGTCGCTACAGTAGCGCCTTTGGCTGTTTACAGTACAGAAAGCACGAACAAGGCGAAAAGCAAATGTCCAAGGTCGCTGCTCTACTAAACCTTTAACTAAATCTTTTTACTTCCTCAATGTGAGCTTGCATTAAGGTATCTCCTAACCATGCGATACCGAAAAATAGCGATTACCGCACGCATACCAGCGTGGAATACGGAACCTTTGGTAATTTCAGTGCCATCCGGTTTTACAGGTTAAGATAATTAGCGCACCGATAGATAGCATGATGATTTCAATGGTATGTCGCCATACCCATTGGTTTTGCCATCAAATACCGGACGAAGAGAAGGCATTGCCCCATTAACACAACAAGCAATGCACCAAACAAGAAAAGGAAACGGAAATTTTGCTGATTTTGCTGATTTCAAGTTCTTTTCCCGACATAGTTGAATTAAAGGCTTCGCATATTTTTGGATCGTGTAAACGACGTTGGTATTCCGGATCATCTTTTTAATTCCTTACCCATTTTATTGACAAATAAACAAGCGCAGAAAATACCAAGAACAGTGGAAGGAATCGTAACGATTAACACATCACCTAAAATGAATACCTTGCGGTTCAAGGTACGCGACAACTGCAACTACAGCTGCAGCAATCGGGCTGGCAACAATAGCAAATTGAGAGGCAGATAACTGCCATAGACATTGGTCGTTCAGGGCGAACACCATTTTGACGACTCACTTCGGCAATGACTGGTAATACAGAATAGGCAACGTGGTCCGGGTACCGGCTAATAGCGTAAGAGTCCAAGTGACTGCAGGTGCAATAAACGTAATGTGTTTTGGATTGCGACGTAAAATATTGGTAGCAATTTTGATCATATAATCTAAACCACCTGCCGCTTGCATTGCTGCTGCGCGGAAACCACAGCCATAATCATAAACATCACGTCAATTGGCAAACCTGCCGGTTTTAAGCCGAAACCGAAAGACAAGATAGCAAGCCCCAAGCCGCCAAAGACACCCAAACCGATACCGCCAACACGTGCACCGACTAAAAATACAGAGCAACACGATGGCGAACTGAAGTAAAAACATAGCAGACATACTGCCTCCTTTAAGTATGAACATAAAATCTTGTATAGGGGTATAAGAAATTATACTCAGTGATATTTTGATAGACCTACCTATTTTCAAGATAAATCAAGATTTTAACAACTCAAAAATTTGATTTAATTATATAAGAATGTACGTAATAGTGAGTATGTAGAGATTTTGATGTTCTGATTGATTTATGATCCATAGGTCACATTTTAAATCAATAATATGATTGTTATTTGAGCAAAGATCTGCATTCTGAATAAAAACAATAACTTTTGATAAATGGCGAAAAGTAAAGTTATACTTTAGCCCTTATTTTTAAACCCTAATGATTGAGAAACAAATGGAAGAATTTATGCCGATGGCAACGGCGTTTGCCAAAAAAATCATACACTCATTGTTGTTGCTTGGGTGGCTGTGTTTATTATGGTGATCTATCAGCTTTATCAAAGCAGCCACCAGCAAAAACAAAAGGTGATTGATAAACGCTGAAGCAATTGCGTTAATTAACAATCAAAACGCTGTGGTTATTGACTTTACGTTCTATGGATGAGTTTACTAAATGGACATCATTATCACAGCTTCAAACCTGCTTGCCTACCGAAATTAAAAATCACAATATCGGTAAAATTGAACAACATAAAAAGAGACACCGGTGATTTTTGGTTTGTGCTAACAGCGTAACTTCTGCAACTTCTGCTGAAATTTTTGGCAAAACAAGGCTTTAATCACGTTTATACATGAAAAGATGGCTTAGCACGGCTGGCGAGCAACTAATTTACCTTTTAGTTAGAAAAATAAATAAGGACACAATATGACCGAAGAAAAACAAAAGACGTTGATGAACGAAGAACAAGAGAAACTCAAGCGGTACTCCAAATTCAACGTATCTATGTCAAAGATGTTTCTTTTGAAGCGCTAATCTTTACACATATTTTTCAATCAAGAATGGAAACCAAAAACTGTCGTTTTGATTTATCTACCGAAACCGTAAAAATTAGGCAGATGATTTATATGAAGTTTGTCTAAATCTTTCCGTTGAAACTACATTGGAAGATTCCGGTGATGTAGCTTTTATTTGTGAAGTGAAACAAGCCGGTGTATTTCACGATTAGCGGTTTTAGAAGATATGCAAATGGCACATTGCTTTAACAGCTCAATGCCCAAATATGCTATTCCCATATGCGCGTGAATTAGTCTCTAACTTAGTCAACCGTGGCACATTCCCTGCATTAAATCTTTCTCCGGTGAACTTTGATGCTTTATTTGTTGAATATTTACAACGTCAACAACAAGAGCAAGAATCTGCCGAACAGACCAAAGCGTGAAATTAATCTCAAAACCCGCTTTATTAATGATAAAGCGGGTTTATTTTTCGTTACTCGTCTTTTTGCCATTCAAAGGGAGTCAATGATGAATACGACTTTGACCCATTCTTCTATTACCGTGTTAGGCGCCGGTTCTTTTTCGGTACGGCCTTGGCCATTGCATTTTCACGTAATGGACATCCCACTTATCTTTGGGGGACATAATCCGACAAAAATGCAGAAAACTTGAATGCTGAGCGACAAAATACCGAATTTTTGCCGGATATTATTTTCCCTGATGCATTATCTCATAGAAGCGGATTTAGCGAAAAAGCGATTCAAGCTTCACGGGATTTATTGTTGGCGGTTCCAAGTCATTGCTTTTGGTGAAATTCTCTCACAAATTCGACCGCACTTACGTCCTGACAGCCGTATTGTTTTGGGCAACGAAAGGTTTGGAGCGAGATACGGGTCGTTTGTTGGAAGAGGTGATTAAGAAAAATTGAGCAACCACTATCCGTTAGCCGATGCTTTCCGGGTCAACATTTGCCAAAGAGCTAGCTATCAGGGTCTTCCTACAGCAATCACCTTTAGCGTCGAATAACGAAGAATTTGCGTTACAGTTTCAAGCGCGTATTCATTGCAGCAAACATTTTCGCGTTTACATTAACAACGATATGCTTGGCGTACAGCTAGGTGGAGCGATTAAAAACGTGATTGCTATCGGTGCAGGGTATTTCCGATGGCATGGGATTTGGCGCAAACGCCAGAACAGCGCTCGATTACGCGTGGCATTGCCGAAATATCCCGTTTAGGCACTCGCACTTGGGCGCAAATCGAAATACATTTATGGGAATGTCGGGGCTTAGGTGATCTTGTTTTTAACCTGTACGGACAATCAATCCCGTAACCGTCGCTTTTGGTATTATGTTGGGGCAGGGCTTTTTCTGCTCAAACGGCAATGGATAATATCGGTCAGGTAGTAGGAGGCTCTATAATACCAAAAGAAGCGCATTTGCTTGCGCAACGACACGGCATTGAAAATGCCTATCACGGAACAAATTTATCAAGTGCTATTTTGTGGTAAAAATGCGAAAAAGAAGCGGCAGTAAATTTATTAGGCAGAGAACGTAAAGAGGAATAATCCATGTCATCGACGGTTTGGCAAATCTATTCGTCAGGAAGCGAAAAGAGTTGGTAGAGAATGAACCTATGCTTGCCAGTTTTTCCATTCCACGATTTTTAAAACATCATAACTTAGGGCAGTGCGTTAAGTTACATTTTAGCGAACAAATTAGCTAACACGATTATGCCGGCAATTGCGTGCGCGAGATTATCGAAGAAACCTATCAGGAAAAACCAAGCATCATTGAATGTGCTGCCTGTGACATTCAAGCGGTTCGTCAACGCGATCCGGCAGTGGAGCTTTGGTCAACACCCTATTGCTTTTAGTTTAAAAGGGTTTCATGCTATTCAAAGTTATCGTATTACCCATCATTTATGTACAACAAAACCGCAGCGCTAGCGATTTACCTGCAAAATCAGATTTCTGTGGCATTTTGACGTGGATATTCACCCTGCAGCAAAAATCGAGTCATGGCATCATGTTTCGACCATGCCACTGGTATTGTTGTGGGAGAAACGTCCGTGATTGAAAAATAACGTGTCTATTTTGCAAGGGCGTCACGCTGGAGGTACCGTAAAAGAATGTGGTGATCGTCATCCGAAAAATTCATGAAGGTGTCATGATTGGTGCCGGGTGCAAAAATTTTGGGCAATATTGAAGTGGGTCAAAATACGCCAAAAATCGAGTTAGCGAATTCTGTTGTGCTACAACCGTATCCCGGACTATGCCACCGCCGCAGGCGCTGCCGGCTAATTATAGGATAAAGACGCCAAACCGGCATTTGAAATGAACCAAAATTTTATTGATTTAGGAATGGAATTGAATATTTAGGCTCAACAGCTATCTTAGGTTGAGCCAAAATATCTTCAAAAGTGACCGCACTTTAACGTTTGTTAAGCGCCGATTAAACGTGAAAGTGCGTGTGTCTTCAGTCTAAATAATGGGTGGATTGAATACGGCGAATTGTTCTGGATTTTCCTCTAATTAATAAGGTTTCGTAGTTTGCCAGATTGCCTTTACGATGAATACCTTTTAATAAGTCACCATTAGTAATTCCGGTGGCCGCAAAAACTAAATTGTCGTCACGTACTAATTGTTCAAGCTATGTAATACCGTATTTACTTGAGACACCCATTTCTTCCACAACGACAATTTCTTCTGCTGCCATTGCATTATTTTCTGGTGTTTCCCCCTTTAACAACATTTCGAGGTAATAAGCAGGGATTGCATATCTCCCCCTAAAGCACAATTGCTGCCGCCACAATCACCCCTTCGGTGCACCATAATACCATACACCATGTCAATTTTCCGCTTCCGGTAAACAACATAATACCGATGCCGCAATATCACCATCTGGAATAGTAAATCACGTACGCCCTAATTGATGCATTTTTATCAATGACGTCTTTATGACGTGGTTTATCTAAAATAGTTACCGTTAAATCAGATAATAATTTACCTAATTTAGAGGCGACTCGACGCAAATTTTTGTTCAAGCGGTAAATTTAAATCGATGATACCTTTTGCTTCCAGGTACACTACCATTTTTCCATATACATATCAGGCGCTTTTAAAAAGTATTTTTACCCCTGCCGCCAATACGGAAATGGCATTAGTTTGCCCCATTGCCGTCATACTTGTGCCATCAATTGGATCAACAGCAATCGACACTAACTCACCCATGCGGATCACTTTTTCACCAATATACAACATTGGTGCTCGATCAATCTCACCTTCTCCAATAACGACTTCTGCATCCATATGCACTAAATTCAACATATAACGCATCGCTTTCACAGCGGCATCATCAGCCAATTTTTATCACCGCGACCTAACCAAGTAAAACCGCTAATGCCACAACTTCTGTTACTCTTGAAAACTCAATGGCTAATGATCTGTTCATGGAAATTCCTTAAAAATGAAATATCAGCTTATTTTTATCACTAAGCAAACGTTTGCATACCAAAAACATCAAGAAATTTTTCTACAGGGTAATTAATTCAAAGATTATTTGATTCTCCGCTTTAATAAAAACCAATTAACTAGGTAGAATAAAGCCACTTTTTATCCATTTGTTTTAGAGGAAATTACCATGTCATTTGAAGTATTTAGATCAATTAGAAAACAAAAATTAAAGCAAACAGTTGAAACTATTCAATTACTTCAACTAGAAGTTGAAGAGTTAAAAAGAAAAACAACAAATCACAACAAGAAAACGATGCATTACGTGGTGAAAACGAACAGTTAAGAAACGAACAACAAAATATTCAAGAGCGTTTACGTTCCATCATAGGCATGACTGACGGTATCTAATCAATTAATAAAAACAAAGGCTTAGTTAATCTAAGCCTTCTTTTTGGAGAATGCAACCTAAAATTTGCTTAATCACCGGCAGCACCTTTAGGCGGTGCCGAATATGTTGCCGAACACTTAGAAAATCTATTACAACAACAGGGTTTCAGTACCGAATTACATCATGGCCCGGCATTAAATGAGGTAATCAATGAAAAATTATGGTTGGTGGTAACTTCCACTCATGGTGCCGGAGAGCTGCCGGATAATCTCAAACCGTTATTTGAAGCACTTGATGCAAGCGATATGACTCTTTCAACATTGAAATTTGCGGTGATCGGTTTAGGTAAATTCTGATTACGACACCTTTTTGCTTTGCCGTGGATGAAAGTAGAACAAACGTTATCGGCAAAAAGTGCGGTCAAAAATTACCGATGCTTTGCGGATTGACGTCTTAACAGAAACCGACCAAGAACAATGCTCAGAGGACTGGTTTGCCTAATTTTACGAATAAAATTTCATCAATTTCGTTTTCATAAAATTAATTAACAAGAAAAACACTTGTGGATAACTTAACATAAAATTGTAGAAATCTGTTTTATAAAATGGATAAGTTTTTCAAAAGATCATGCTGTGGATAAACCACGAAGTTATACACAAAGAAATTTAATGGTAGGGATCAGTACGATCTTAACAGTTTTAAAAATGATCTATGTTCTTCATTTTACAAGATAAAAAGATCTTATTCAAGTTATTCAACTGATCCTTATAATAGTAATAATAAAATAGATCTTTATATAGAGATCTTATTCTTATTAGCGAAGATCCTTCTAACTATCTCACTTACTCTTTCACTGAAACTAGCCTTTTTAACAAAACAAGATTTTTCAGTAAAAATAGCGACCAATAAAAGGATCAAAAGATCTGTACCTCATTTCAAAAATAGAGATCATTCATAATCATGTTTTACACTAAAACCTATGATGTCATCGTGATCGGTGGCGGTCATGCAGGGACCGAAGCCGCATTGGCGCCTGCTCGTATGGGATTAAAAACCCTATTACTTACGCATAATGTAGATACCTTAGGACAAATGTCTTGTAATCCGGCAATTGGCGGAATAGGAAAAGGGCATTTAGTCAGAGAAAGTGATGCCATGGGCGGTTTAATGGCAACAGCGGCAGATCAGGCGGGAATTCAATTTCGTACACTGAATACGCAGTAAAGGTCCTGCTGTACGGGCAACACGTGCACAGGCAGATCGTGTGTTGTATCGTCAGGCTGTAAGAATGGCCCTTGAAAACCAACCGAATTTAGATATTTTCCAACAAGAAGTTAGCGATATTTTGATGAGAGCAGGATCGCGCTACCGGTGTCGTGACGAAAATGGGACTGAAATTTCATGCTAAAATCAGTAATTTTAACTGCCGGCACGTTCTTAGCCGGTAAGATCCATATTGGTTTAGAAAAATTACGAAGGGGGACGTGCAGGGGATCAGCTTCTGTTGCCTCTCTCTCATCGTTTTAAAGAGATCTTGGTTTACGTGTAGATCGTTTAAAAACCGGAACACTGCCACGTATTGATGCACGTACTATTGATTTTTCCGTGCTTGCCGAACAGCATGGCGATGCAGTAGTTGCCGGTATTTTTCTTTCATGGGATCCGTTGATCAACATCCTCGCCAAATTCCGTGTTTATTACACACGAATGAAACAAAACGCATGAAGTTATCCGTAATAACTGGATCGCAGCCCAATGTACACGGGGTGATCGAAGGAATTGGTCCGCGTTATTGCCCATCTATCGAAGATAAAGTGATGCGTTTTTGCTGATCGTAATTCGCATCAAATTTATTTTAGAACCGGAAGGTTTAACCACAAATGAAATTTATCCAAACGGGATTTCAACCAGTTTACCATTTTGACGTACAAATGGGCATTGTGAATTCCATGAAAAGGGTTGGAAAATGCGCGCATTATTAAGCCCGGTTATGCCATTGAATATGATTATTTTTGATCCCGCGTGATTTAAAAACCAACGTTAGAAACCAAATCCATTCAAGGTTTATTCTTTGCCGGTCAAATTAACGGGACGACCGGTTATGAAGAGGCTGCTTCTCAAGGTTTGTTAGCAGGATTAACGCAGGGTCTTTACGTCAAAGAGAAAAGAGATTTGGTTCCCACGTCGTGATCAGGCTTACATGGGCGTGTTGGTGGATGACCTTTGCACACTTGGCACCAAAAGAACCCTTATCGCGTATTCACCTCCCGAGCGGAATATCGTTTGTTATTGCGTGAAGATAATGCCGATATTCGTTTGACACCGATTGCCCATGAATTAGGGTTAATTGATGAAGCTCGCTGGGCTCGTTTTCAATCAGAAAATGGAAAATATTGAACAAGAACGTCAGCGTTTACGCAGTATTTGGTTACATCCGCGTTCAGAATATTTAGAAGAAGCCAATCAAAGTATTAGAGTAGTCCGTTGGTGCGTGAAGCCAGTGGTGAAGATTTATTGCGTCGCCCGGAAATAAATTATCAAATTTTTGACTGCACTTACGCCGTTTCAACCGCCGATGGTAGATAAAGAGCGATTGAACAAGTGGAAATTTCGATTAAATATCAAGGATATATCGAACATCAGCAAGACGAAATCGAAAAACAAAAACGCCACGAAAATACAGCTATACCGCTGAATTTTGATTATTCTAAAGTTGCGGGATTATCTAACGAAGTTCGTATCAAACTGGAACAACACCGCCCGGTATCTATCGGACAAGCTAGCCGTATTTCCGGTATTACGCCGGCGGCGATTTCCATTATTTTGGTGAATTTGAAAAAGCAAGGCATGCTAAAAACGTGGTGAATAATGGCTAATTTAGACATTCAGTTGGCGGATAAACTAAAAACGTTATTAAAACAGACCGCACTTTCTGTGACAGAACAACAGCAACAACAATTAGTTAAGTTGGTTTTATTGCTCGATAAATGGAATAAGGCATATAACCTGACTTCTGTGCGTGATCCGCAAGAAATGTTGGTTAAGCATATTTTTAGACAGTATTGTGGTTGAGCCCTTATTTACAAGGTAACCGTTTTATCGATGTCGGCACCGGTACGGGCTTACCTGGTTTGCCTTTAGCCATCGTTAATCCGCATTTGTTCTATTGGATAGTTTAGGGTAAACGTATTAGTTTTATTCGTAATGCCATTCGTGAGCTAGGAGCTAACTAATGTAGAACCGGTACTAAGCCGAGTGAAGATTACTATCCCGATCATCAATTTGACGGCGTGTTAAGTCGTGCTTTGCTTCCTTGAAAGACATGACGGGTGGTGTCATCATTTACCTAAATCGAATGGATTATTTTATGCGCTAAAAGGGTCTTTATCACGAAGAAGAAGTGAAAAGAATTAAATCCTCAATTTAGGTGAAAAATGTCATTAAATTAGAGGTTCCCCGAACTAACCGGGGAGCGGCATCTCGTCATTTTGTGATGATTTGTTTAAAAGTGTGATTTATTTAACACTTTTTACTGTTTTTATGTTGAATCTCTTTAGTTCAAAGGTATAATTAGCCAGTTTTTGCATATAAAAAGTAAAATAATGTCCAGAGTTTTTAACGCAGACTAAAAATCGTTATAAAAACGATGCTAATAGAGATTAGTGTCATCCTCATTTGAGTGTGTTATTAGCTTTCTGGAATAGAAAAAGTGCGGTTGATTTTTGGTCTAGGATTTTCTCTGTGCTTTTTACCTTTTTGTTCTTTTTGTTTATGTGGTTTTTATCGCAAACAACATTTATCAACAAAACTGACCGCACTTTATCGTGGGGAATTTGTTAGATTTATCTTAACAATTATTCTTATCGCTGTAACATTTAAATGGTTGGTTATAAAAGGAATTTATTCTATTTTTTTATAGGTTTTTATGGCATTAATGTTGAATAATTTTTATTCCATTTTTGCTTAACAGGTCTTAATTTTTATATAAAGGGTTACTATGTCTGGACAAACAACCTCTGAATATATCAGTCACCATTTATCATTTTTAAAAAGTGGTGATGGGTTTTGGAATATTCATGTAGATACCTTATTTTTCTCTATCGTATCAGCCATTATTTTTCCTTTTCATTTTTCACGTGTTGCAAAAGAAAGCAACGCCGGGTGTACCAAAGCAAAATGCAATGTTTGGTCGAAATTTTAGTGGAATGGGATTAATGGTATCGTAAAAGAAAATTTCCATGGTCCGCGTAATGTTGTTGCGCCACTAGCGTTAACCATTTTTGTTGGGTATTCATTATGAATGCCATCGACTTAATCCCGAGTGGATTTTTCTTCCACAATTTGCAGGTTTATTTTCGGTATTCACTATTTGAGAGCTGTGCCGACAGCTGATATCAGTGCGACACTAGGTCATGTCAATCTGTGTATTCTTTCCTGATTCTTTTCTATACAGTAAAATCCAAAGGTTTTGGTGGATTGGTTAAGGAATATACGTTACACCCATTTTAATCATTGGGCGTTTATTCCGGTTAACTTTATTCTTGAAACCGTCACTTTACTGGCTAAACCGATTTCTCTGGCTTTCCGTTTGTTCGGTAATATGTATGCAGGGAATTGATCTTTATTCTTATCGCTGTGATGTATTCTGCGGATATGGCACTTGCAGCATTAGGAATCCGTTACACCTCGCTTTGGGCTATTTTTCCATATTTTTGGTTATTACGTTACAAGCATTCATCTTTATGATGTTGACGGTTGTTTACTTGAGTATCGCTTATAACAAAAGCAGATCATTAATTTTATTTTTATTAACCGGCTCTAGGGCTAAACTTAACTTCTATTGGAGAACATTATGGAAACTGTAATTACAGCTACAATTATCGGTGCATCAATCCTTCTTGCATTCGCTGCATTAGGTACAGCTATCGGCTTTGCTGATCTTAGGTGGTAAATTCTTAGAATCTTCTGCCCGTCAACCTGAGCTTGCATCTAGCCTATTAACTAAAAATGTTTTATCGTTGCAGGGTTTATTGGATGCGATTGCGATGATTGCTGTTGGTATTTCTTTACTTTTCATTTTCGCAAACCCATTCATCGGTTTATTACAATAATCACCTTATTTGCTTATCAACGTAAAACAAGCAGATTAAGGAGGACGTTGTGAATCTAAATGCAACATTGATTGGTCAACTTATTGCGTTCGCAATTTTCGTATGGTTCTGCATGAAATTTGTTTGGCACCAATTATTAATGCAATTGAAAAAAACGTCAAAAGCCAAATTGCGAATGCTTTAGCTTCTGCTGAAGCGGCGAAAAAGAACAAGCAGATACTAAAAATGCTTGTTGAAAAGGAAATTTCGGAAGCGAAAATTCAAGCGCAAGAAATTTTAGATTTAGCCAATAAACGTCGCAATGAAGTTTTAGACGAAGTGAAGGCAGAAGCCGAAGAACTTAAAGCGAAAATCATTGAACAAGGCTATGCAGAAGTTGAAGCTGAGCGCAAACGTGTTCAAGAAGAATTACGTATTAAAGTTGCGTCTTTGGCTATTGCAGGTGCTGAAAAATTGTTGGGCGTACTGTGGATGAAGCAGCCAACAATGACATTATTGATAAATTAGTTGCAGAACTATAAGAAGGTTGAGCTTATGTCAGAATTAACTACCATAGCTCGCCCTTATGCTAAAAAGCAGCGTTTGATTTTGCCGTTGAACAAAGTACATCTGATAAAGTGCGGTTGAAAAAAATGGAATGAAATGTTAGGTTTTTTCTTGCTGAGTTAGTGAAAAACGAAAGCAATGCAAAATTATCTAACAAGTTCTTTTTCAGCACAAAATACTAGCAGATACGGTGATCTCAATTTGTGGTGAACAATTAGAATCAATATGGGCAAAACTTAGTTCGGTTAATGGCTGAAAATAAGCGTTTAACTGCCCTTCCGCAAGTTTTTAAAGAATTTCAACATTATGTTGAAGAGTATAAAGCTATTGCGGAAGTGAAAGTAACATCGGCTCAACCATTAAGCGCCATGCAACAAGAAAAATTGCTGCCGCAATGGAAAAAGATTAGCCAAAAAGTTAAGTTAAATTGCAACGTTGATAGCTCGCTCATTGCTGGCGTTATCATTCGTACAGAAGATTTTGTGATTGACGGCAGTAGTCGTGGACAACTTGCTCGTTTAGCAAATGAGTTGCAATTATAAGAGGATTAGAAAATGCAACTAAATTCAACTGAAATTAGTGAATTAATAAAAAACGCATTGCCCAGTTTAATGTAGAAAGTGAAGCGCGTAATACGGGTACAATCGTTTCTGTTAGCGATGGTATTATTCGTATTCATGGGTTTAAGCGAAGTAATGCAAGGGAGATGATTGCACTTCCGGGTAATCGTTACGCGATGGCATTAAACTTAGAAAGCGATTCTGTTGGTGCTGTGGTAATGGGACCTTATGCAGATCTTGCTGAAGGAATGGAAGTTCAATGTACTGGTACGTATTCTTGAAGTACCGGTTGGTCGCGGTTTATTAGGTCGTGTTGTAAACACGCTTGGTCAACCAATTGATGGTAAAGGTGAAATTGAAAATGACGGTTTCTCTCCGGTTGAAGTTATCGCCCAGGTGTAATTGAACGTAAATCCGTTGATCAACCTGTACAAACCGGTTATAAAGCGGTTGACTCCATGGTACCAATTGGTCGTGGTCAGCGTGAATTGATTATTGGTGACCGTCAAACCGGTAAAACAGCATTAGCGATTGATGCCATCATTAACCAACGTAACTCAGGTATTAAATGTATCTATGTTGCGATTGGTCAAAAAGCATCAACTATTGCTAACGTAGTACGTAAATTAGAAGAACATGGCGCACTAGCTAACACTATCGTCGTTGCTGCGTCTGCATCTGAATCTGCAGCATTGCAATATTTGGCACCTTATGCCGGCTGTGCAATGGGTGAATATTTCCGTGATCGTGGTGAAGATGCATTAATCGTTTATGATGATCTTTCCAAACAAGCTGTTGCTTATCGTCAAATTTCCTTATTATTACGTCGTCCACCAGGTCGTGAGGCTTATCCTGGTGACGTATTCTACCTACCACTCACGTTTGCTTGAACGTGCTTCTCGTGTAAAATGAAGAATACGTAGAAAAATTCACCAAAGGTGAAGTAAAAGGAAAAAAACCGGTTCTTTAACTGCTCTTCCAATTGTTGAAACTCAAGCGGGTGACGTTTCTGCATTCGTTCTACTAACGTGATTTCTATTACCGATGGTCAGATTTTCTTAGAATCTAACTTGTTTAACTCAGGTATTCGTCCTGCGGTGAACCCGGGTATTTCTGTTTCTCGTGTAGGGTGGTTCTGCACAAACTAAAGTTATTAAGAAACTTGCAGGTGGTATTCGTACTGCACTTGCACAATATCGTGAATTAGCGGCATTTTGCTCAGTTTGCTTCAGATCTTGATGATGCAACCCGTAAAACAACTTTCTCATGGTGAAAAAGTAACCGAATTGTTGAAACAAAAACAATTTTTCTCCGCTTTCTGTTGCTGAGCAAGCAGTAGTGTTATTTGCGGTTGAATTTGGTTATTTAGACGATGTTGAGTTATCTAAAAATTGCAAGTTTTTGAAACTGCACTTCTAGATTATGCAAATCGTAATTATGCCGAGTTTATGCAAGAGCTTACTAAAACCGGTAACTATAATGATGAAATCAAAGATACATTAAAAGGTATTTTAGATAGTTTCAAAGCTAATAGTGCTTGGTAGTAACGGAGAAATAAGATGGCAGGTGCAAAGAGATAAAAACCAAAATTGCCAGCGTACAAAGTACGCAGAAAATTACTAAGGCAATGGAAATGGTTGCAACCTCGAAAATGCGTAAAACGCAGGACCGTATGGCGGCATCTCGTCCGTATTCTGAAACTATCCGTAGTGTTATCAGCCATGTGTCTAAAGCAAGTATCGGTTATAAACACCCGTTTTTAGTTGAACGGGATGTAAAAAGTGGGTATTTTAGTTATTTCTACTGATCGTGGAATGTGTGGTGGTTTAAACGTGAATTTGTTTAAAACCACACTTAACCAAATTAAAGATTGGAAATCACAAAATGCGACGACTGAGCTTGGCTTGATTGGTTCTAAAGGGATTAGTTTTTTCCGTTCCCTTGGTTTTAAGGTAAAAAGCCAACTTTCCGGTTTGGGCGATAACCCTTCTTTAGAAGAATTAATTGGTGTAGCAAATACCATGTTTGATGCTTATCGTAATGGAGAAATTGATGCAATTTATATTGCATACAACAAATTCATTAATACGATGTCGCAAAAACCGATTGTACAACAATTAGTTCCTTTACCGGAAATGGAAAACGATCACTTAATCGAAAGACAACAGGCATGGGATTATATTTACGAACCTGAACCAAAAGTGTTATTAGACAGCCTTTTAGTTCGTTATTTAGAATCTCAAGTTTATCAAGCGGTTGTAGATAATTTAGCTTCAGAACAAGCGGCTCGAATGGTAGCGATGAAAGCAGCAACAGATAACGCAGGCAATTTAATTAATGACCTGCGGTTGGTGTATAACAAAAGCTCGTCAAGCAAGTATCACAAATGAATTAAATGAAATCGTTGCCGGTGCGGCTGCGATTTAATAGAAGAGGAACAGTAATGGCGACAGGTAAAATTGTACAAATCATCGGTGCGGTGATTGACGTCGAATTTCCACAAGATGCAGTACCAAAAAGTTTATGATGCATTAAATGTTGAAACAGGTTTGACCCTTGAAGTTCAACAACAATTAGGTGGCGGTGTGGTACGTTGTATCGCATTAGGTGCTTCTGACGGTTTAAAAACGTGGTTTGAAAGTAGAAAACACAAATGACCCGATTCAAGTACCGGTAGGAACAAAAACCCTTGGTCGAATTATGAATGTGTTGGGTGACCCAATTGATGAACAAGGTCCGATTGGCGAAGAAGAACGTTGGTCTATTCACCGTTCTGCACCAAGCTACGAAGAACAATCAAACAGTACCGAATTATTAGAAACCGGTATTAAAGTTATCGACTTAATTTGCCCGTTTGCAAAAGGGGGTAAAAGTTGGTTTATTCGGTGGTGCAGGTGTAGAGTAAAACCGTAAATATGATGGAATTAATTCGTAATATTGCGATTGAACACTCCGGTTATTCTGTATTCGCAGGTGTAGGTGAGCGTACCCGTGAAGGTAACGACTTCTACCACGAAATGAAAGATTCCAACGTATTGGATAAAGTATCTTTGGTTTACGGTCAAATGAATGAGCCACCGGGTAACCGTTTACGTGTTGCGTTAACCGGTTTAACCATGGCGGAAAAATTCCGTGATGAAGGTCGTGATGTATTATTCTTCGTGGATAATATCTATCGTTATACCCTTGCTGGTACGGAAGTATCTGCGTTATTAGGTCGTATGCCATCCGCAGTAGGTTACCAACCAACCCTTAGCTGAAGAAATGGGTGTGTTACAAGAACGTATTACTTCAACCAAAACAGGTTCTATCACGTCTGTACAAGCGGTTTATGTGCCTGCGGATGACTTGACTGACCCATCTCCGGCAACAACCTTCGCGCACTTGGACTCAACCGTTGTATTGAGCCGTCAAATTGCGTCTTTAGGTATTTATCCTGCGGTTGACCCATTAGATTCTACATCTCGTCAATTAGACCCATTAGTTGTTGGTCAAGAGCATTATGATGTTGCTCGTGGCGTACAAGGTATCTTACAACGTTATAAAGAATTGAAAGATATTATTGCAATTCTTGGTATGGATGAATTATCTGAAGAAGATAAATTGGTTGTAGCGCGTGCGCGTAAGATCGAACGTTTCTTATCACAACCGTTCTTCGTTGCTGAAGTATTTAACGGCACACCAGGTAAATACGTTCCGTTAAAAGAAACCATTCGTGGCTTTAAAGGTATTTTAAACGGCGAATACGATCATGTTCCGGAACAAGCGTTCTACATGGTTGGTTCAATTGACGAAGCGCTAGAAAAAAGCCAAAAATATGTAATCACTTCAAGCTGATGCATATCAAACTTGAAGGAGAAAAACATGGCAACATTTAATTTAACAGTCGTAAGTGCAGAACAAAAATCTTTTTCCGGTAATGTGAAAAGTGTTCAAGCAACAGGTATTGAGGGTGAACTCGGTGTTTTACCAGGGGCATACCCCTTTATTGACAGCAATCAAGCCAGGTATTGTTAAATTTACTTTAGAAAATGATAACGAAAGAAGTTATCTATGTTTCCGGCGGCTTTTTAGAAGTTCAACCAACGATTGTGACTGTTCTTGCGGATGTTGCAATTCGTGGTCAAGAGCTTGATAGCGAGCGTATTCTTGCTGCTAGAAACGTGCGGAAGAAAACATTAATCAACATCACCATGATGCTGATTACGAATTGTTAATGTCTAAACTTTCTAAAGAATTGGCAAAACTTCGTGCTTACGAACTTACAGAGAAGTTAGTGAAATCTAAACGCTAATTTCACCGCACTTTAAAAACCTGTATTAAATCTGCATTCCTGAGAATCGAATTACTTTTGTTATTTAGAATGCAGATTTTTATTCCCCTCATAATAACCAGTGTCTGTATCTTTTAATCCGTTTACGATAGCAATACCCGCACTGCCCTCAATACGAGTTGCGCCGGCATTTATCATGGCTAATGCTGTTTTGTGTATCACGAATACCGCCGGAGGCTTTAACACCAATATGTGCCTACAGTTTGTTTCATTGGTGTAACATCTTCTACGGTAGCTCCACCTTTGTTGAAACCGGTAGAGGTTTTAACAAAAAGCCACTGCAATGCTTTACAAATTTCTAGCACGGACAATTTCTTCTTTGGTAAGCAAGCAAGTTTCCAGAATACTTTTAGTGGTACGCCATGACAGGCATTAAGAACACCTTGAATATCTTCTTGTACCGCTTGCCATTTTCCCGATTTAATCCAGCCAACGTTAATTACCATATCAATTTCATTTGCGCCGGCAGCAATGGCCTGTTCTGTTTCAAACGCTTTTACTGAAGTTAAATTGGCACCCAGCGGAAATCCTACAACGGTACAGATTTTTACATTGGAATGTGCTAATTTTTGTTTTGCTAAAGGAATGTAACCAGAATTAATGCATACAGAAAAGAATTGGTGGGCTATAGCCTCATCACAAAGTTTCAAAATATCTGCTTCGGTTTTTTCCGCGGTTAGTGCGGTATGATCAATGTAATAGTGCTATTTGTTTTGCTTCCATTTGTATTTCCTCCTTAGAAAAATAATCAAACAATTATAACTAAAAATAAATTTAATGAGACGTGATCCATTTAACGTTTCTAAGGTTTTTGCCGTAAAGTGAGAATAATCTTTGTGCTTTTTATTATGGATATCAAGAAAAGAGAGAGAGTGCGGTAGGTTTTTACCGTGTTTTCACTGCAATATTCCGTTAGAATGTGTCGAGAACAGTGGTTTTGCCTGCGTGGCTATTAAAAATGTTATATGAGGTTGTAATGAAAAATGGTGGCGATATGCCTTGTTTGTTTTATTTGTGTTAGTGGTTGGGGTGTGTTCTCTGCCATGGTGGTTGACGCCCAAACAGGTAGAACAAATAGCTAACCATTTTTATTGCCTAAATACCGTTTACAGCTTTCAGATCAATGGTTGATGCAAAGTAGTGAACTACAACTTTCTGAATTACAGTTGGCTACCCTCAGAATGCACACTTGCTACGTTACAAAATGTTCGTTTGAATTGGTAGTACTCACTCGTCTTGAGGTGGAAAATGCGGTAGTGGATTATACTTGTTTTGGGCATTTGCCTGTGAGTGAAGAGACAAAAACACCGCCAAAATTGACTGCACTTTTTGACATTATTCCTGATAGTGAATTGTTTATTGAACATTTACGCATTAAAGGGCTGGATGAAATACAACAGCCAATGTTACATCAATTGATTTCTTCTGATATGTCAGTAACCGTGCATTATGATGGTGAACAACTGCAGCTTCATGCTAATACTAGAACGAATGCAGGATTGCTATTACAACATCATTCTACTCTTGTTCGTCAACATTCCTCCTTTCAATGGCGTGGACAAACAGATTTTCATCCCTCTACCACAGAGAACTATCATTTAAATTTCACATTGCAACTGAATGATGAATTATGGCAGCCACCTTCACAGGGAGACATTATTCTGGATTGGCAGAATTCGCAATGGACGGTAGAACAGGACATTTTCAATTTGTTTGGAATGGGAATGAGGGGAAAATAATCGCGCAAGATTTGACGCAAAACGCTCCTTTGCTTGATATTCCTTTTTACTTTTTACGGAGAGCGGATTGGATATTTCTTGGGGACTTTTTATTGGATGTTTGATGGATATCAGCCGATAAAAAGGCTTCTTAGGTTTGGCTGTTCGTAAACCCAAAAGAAGGTTGGTTACCTTTGAGGCTTAGATTTAAATGTTATATTGCAAACCTTTGGCGAACAAGGTAAAGGAGAAATTGTCATTTCGGGCAAAAATGGAGATCGGTGGCGGTGAAAATAAAAATTCTCTTTTCTTTGAGATGATGACTCGAGGGGATTTACGTTATAACAATACAGTGGCGCAAACGAACTTGAAATATCATATTGGTGGTTACTTTGATTTGCCTTTATTGCGTTTTTACCCCGGCTCTATTTTTAAAATGGATAATTTACAGCCTGACTCAAAAATCCATGTGCGCGTACCTTTAGATGATGTTCTAATTGGGCGCTATGGTTTAGAAGAGGGCGATTGCAAAGCAACGTTGCAAGGATTTACCCCTACAATTTGAACAATTGGATTTGAAATTAGATGGGCTGGCACATGAGTTTATTGCCGGTATTAAAACAATTTTTGAATTGCGTGATGAGCGACAAAAGCTTCGTGTAGCTGAATTGCAGGCAGCAAATCGTTGGGATTGGACAATTGAAGGTGATGCGCTGTGGAAATCTTTAAAGACACCGGTAAATATGAAAGGTATTGGTTTTTGGGAGGGGATCATATTGAGCTTAACCAACTTTTTGCGCATTCTGGAAAAGAGTGAGTATTGATGGCGTCAAAATGGCACCTCTTTCTTTAGAGCTGAAAGATCGTTTACGTTAGAATTACGAGAAAACAACATTCGAGGATTGATGCAAGCAAAAACCGATTGGATTGAATTTGCTTATGGTGGACGGTTTGAAAAACCGGTTTTTGGTTTAGGGATTGATGGAAAGCATCGATCACTTTAATGCTGCAGGGATTTAAAAAGCAGGTTCACTTGGTCCGTTAGATTTAGCTTGCAACATATGAAAATAATGCGCTTAGCGGAAAAATTAGTTGGAAGGAACAATCTGCGAAAGTTTTTCCAATCCTTGTTTCCGCAACAATGGGAATGGATTATCCACCAAGAGCAGCATTAAAAGGCGAAAGTGATTTTGTTATTAATGGTGGCGGTATTGTCATGACCGGTATATTAAATTTACACCATGGTAAAAATCACCATGCCGGATGGTGAAAATTGAGGACTTAATATTTCTTTTCCTTTGAATTATCAAAACCTCAAATTACAGCTTAAATCAAACCAACCTATTAACTTTTCTGTTAAAAATATGAGAATAGGGGGCGCTGACAACACATAATGGAACGTTTGATATATTCGGCACTTATCCTTATTCAGAGCATCATCCGTTAACTAAGTAAAGTAAAAATAGGTTTGTTTGATGGAGGAGAATTAACAGTAGATAAGTTGAATTTTCCTCAGCGACAAATGGCAGTGCTTTCCTTTAAAAATATTGACTTAGCACAAGTGCTAGAAATGGCGCAGTATAATCAGTTGAGTTTAAACGGGCGGGCAAATGCAACATTTCCTTTTTGGTTGGGACATAAAACGTGTTTGATTTGTAATGGTAAATTGGAGCAAGTAGGTAAATTACACCTTAAAGTGAATGAGAGTGTTTGGATGGCTTAGGTGGTTGGACAGAAGGTATTTTGGTGGATTTACTTTAAAGAAATTGGAATTAAACGGTTCTCAGGGCTTCCATTGATTTAGCGCCGAATGGGCAAATGACATTACGTGCGGCTATCAATGGGTTTAATCTACTAAAGCAAAGCCATCATCCAATAACTTTAAATTATATGCATAGAGAAAATATGTTTGAGTTGTGGGACATGATAGACTACGGCTCGCAATTTGAACAAAAAATTACAACATCGACTTTATCGGCAGTTAGAAAAATGAAAAACACCTGAAAAATCACCGCACTTGCTTGTTGCTTTGTTTTGTGCTTGTAGCTTGTACCCCAACGATTCAGCTGGATACGCCTAAAGAAGGTATCACTATCAACATGAATGTGGTAGTAGAATCACAATATCAGTGTCAAAATGGATGAAAAACACAAGCGGCAACAGGTACTAGGCGTAAAGTCCTCGGTGAAAATAAGGAAATTCCGCATAAGTTCGCTCCATATTATAAGAAATAAAAAGCCTTTTAAAACTTTTGTTTTAAAGGCTTTTTAACCCTAGTTTATTGGGCTAGGTTCATCTGGATTGTTAATTACTGTTATTGTAGAACTGCATAATTTTGATTTTATTCCATATAACTAAAATCTAAAAGGGTGCCTATAAAAATGGCGGTAATCGGGAGGTTTCTGAACGCTATAGAAGTTTTCTCGGAATTATAAAAGCAATTTAACCAAAAGATGAGGAGGGTTAGAAATGTGAAAATTATCTTTCAACATCACGGTATAAAACGACAACAGAAAAATCTACCGTCATCCTTGCTTGATAAAATTTGCTAAAAATTCCGCCAACTCGTCAGGCGCTATGGTATTCATGCCTTTTACGCGCAGTTTATCAAAATTCCGTTGAATTTCGGCTAGTTGTTGCTGGTAATTAATCCACGGTGCAAGGCGAAACGCATAACATGATTTTACGTTGTTCAATATTTTCCTGACGGTCTCTAATTTCCCCCGCATGCTCTAATGGATTGAAGGTATTAATGCCAATAAGCGCCAATATTCTTCACGCTTGGCGCGCACATCAGCAAAGGGAAAATTCAGGATAGCTTCCTAAGCCTAATTTATCCCGCTTCTTGGTGTGAGGTGATAGTAACTACGATTACTAGTAGCTTATGTAGATTTACAATAAAGCTTTTTAGATATTGGGTTGGTGGGTTGTTTATGTGGATTTATGCGGGATTACATGATTGGCGGAAGATCGTGAGGAGTTGAACCTCACGAGACTGCTGGCAGCCTCAACAGGATTTGAAGTCCCTGCCGCTTCACCGGAAACGACGATCTTCCCTCCGAAATTGGTGCGCGAACTTTAGCGCAAAAGAGTCGGAGCGATTCAAGTTGAGTCGCAAAATAATAGCCTGAATTGATTAAATAAAAGTGCGGTCAGAAAAATGATTAAATTTCTGACCGCACTTTTAGTTTTAAGTTGAAATTAACGACGTGGTAAAATAACGTGTTGGATCACAGATTTTGCCTTTGTAGCAATTTCAAAGTGAAGTTTTACATCGTTGGTGCCGAGTGTTACCCATTTTGGCGATTTGTTGTAAGCTTTTCACTTCTTGCTGATCTTTCACTAAGATGCTGTCGTTGTGGGCATAGGCACTAAAGGAAATCATCGTTATGTTTGATGATGATAGATTTCGTAACCGCGGAGTGCATTGCCGGCGTAAACGACACGTACCCTGCTGCTGCGTTAACGGCTTGACCACGAGGCCGCCAATATCAATCCTTTATTGCCACCATCGAGCTAGAAAAACCTTGAACGACATTACCACTTGTTTGGTCAGCGCCAACAATGGTGGAGGCGACCGGTGCATTGTCTTGTGGGATTGGTTGGCTTACCACAGGTTGGTTTTGAACTTGTACTGGTTGATTTACCGGTGCGCTGTTACCGGCGGTAAAACCGCCTGCGAGTGGCTTTTACCGGGTAGGTGATAGCTGCCATCAGAACCATATTGTGTGCCATTTGCACCCGGCGTGTAGTAACGGTTGGCTCAGTGCTCACCGGTTGTTGAACTGGCGCTTGTGGTTGAGGCGCAACAGCAGGTTGTGCCACGCTTTGAAGTACGTCCGTTAGACACTTTCAAGGTTTGCCCTACGCTTAAATTGTAAGGTTCCTTCATATTATTTAAAGCCGCTAATTTCTTTTACATCTAAACCGGAAATATACGCGATAAGGAACATGGTATCGCCTTTGCGCACGGTGTAGGTGTTACCTTTGTAAAGCCTTTGTTAATTTGGCTGTAATCCGGTGCGTTGGTGGTTGGATTGCGCGGAATCGTGAAATCCTGCGAGGTTTGTTGTGGTTTTATTTTGCACTGCCGGCGCCGCTTGTGGTTTTGTACCGGTTGAGGTTGATAAGTTGGTTGGAAATTCGGCTGGCAGATTGTGCAGCGCTTGAGGCATTGGCGTGTTCATGCTGTCCCGGGTACGCTACTTTGTTGATTTGTGGTTCCCATGTGGCTTATCGCCCATAGATGGGTTGTCAACGCTGCATCATGCCCTGGTGATAGTGCCGTCAGCACTCTCGGGCTGGAATCTGGCCAAGCTGTAAGAACAGTAAGGGTAATTGGTAAAAGTAAAAGGATCATGGAGGTATTCCTTAGTGCATATTTGTTGGCATACGTTGTTGTTGAATTTCGCAGCCAATCTACGCCTGCGATAAGCACCGGTGCCTTCTACCGGTTGCATAATGCCCGGCGGAAGTGAATTTTCGTCTTTGCGTGTGTCATCAGAAGAACAGGCTGCGAGAGTTAATACCATAGACAATAATAAAATTGATCATTTTATAACCTTTGATTAACGTAAAATAAAATAAGCGACAACAGCTAAAATCACCACCGACCAACCGATGACTTCCATATTGGTTGCGTAGTTTCGCTACAAAATTTTTCGCCACCCCAAGCGCTAATTTGGCGACCAATAGAACCTTACCGCACGGGAAATAAAATGCAGTGATGACAAAGGGTAAAACCATTTGCATCATGCCGGCAGCAGATGGTGAAAACTTTGTAAGGAATCGGTGAGAACCCCTGCCAAACACCACTCAAAATGCCCCATTTTTCAAACCATTGAATAGGGTTTGCCAACGCGACTAGATACCATTGGTAATGTAATGTTCTACAAAATCAAACGCATAATAACCTAATGCGCAACCGATGATGCCACCCAACACAGAAAGCATCGCCGTAAATGAGTAAATTCACCGCACTTTTGCGGTTTGACATGGACATTGGGATAAGCATGACATCCGGCGGAATGGGGAAGAAAATTGCTTCGATGAAAACTGACAAACGATAGCTAAAATGGGGCGAAACGGTGTTTCGACCAAGCTCATGGTTTTATCGTACATTGCGCCAAACAAATTCATTTCGTTTCTTATCTTGAAGGGTGGTATTCACTTTCTAACCAATGTTGTAGCCTTCATTGAGTGGTGCGCGTCATGTCCACTTGAATTGGCGTAATGGGACATAGCCGTTTTTACCGCATGAAAATCTGTACCTTTGCCCTCATATTCCGATAATCCGCTCAGCCCGATCCAATAAATATCTTCGCCACGGGGGCTTTGTTGTTTAATGACTTCGGCGGAAGAAGAACGGTAACCCAAATGGCGAGACTTTTAATGCCTTTGAGCCTTCTTCATAAAGAGCACATCCGGCACATTAATGTTGAGAATTTTCGTGTTTGCCCAACAATTGAGAATGTAATTTAGGGACGAGTTCGCATACCACACGGGCCGCCGTTTCAAAATGTTGGCGGTACCGTCAAGAGACACCAGCAATAGACGGCAAAACCAAGATGGCGCCCTTCAAAGGCGGCTAGCACGGTGCTGGAATACAATACATCGTCTAGTTTGCGCCGGCGTTAATGCCGGATACCACTAAATCGATGCGCCCGGAAAGAAAACCCGTTGAGCGCAATGTGAACGCACTCGGCGGGCGTACCGTTAACGCAATAATCGCCATTTTCCAAAATGTAACGGTTGCTATGGTTTCATCTAAGGTTAACGAACTGATGACGCACTTGCGGTTACTGTCAGGCGCGACAATGTGTTAACGTTGGCGATCCGTGCGTAAGGCGTCTGCCATGGCGCGAAAATGCGGGGCATGAATGCCGCCGTCATTACTCACAAATATTCATATCCTCCTGTGTTTTAATTTCTCGATATTGACCAGTTCGCGAATGAGCGCGGTGCATAACCGCCAGCCGGTAAGTCAAAATTGAAGGCGCAAAGCCGTTTGGTTCAAAGTGCCATTGGAATTGCTGTGGCTGCACTTAATATTGGAGGAGAAGCGGCGTGCTGCTTTCATGCACGTTCTTGGCGCATTAACGCGAATAACGCCTGATGTTGGGCGAAAATTTCGTATGTTCAAAATCGACCGCACTTTTTCTCTTCTTCGCCGATAAGTGGCGCGGTGGGTAAAACATCTTGTTGCGCCAAACGTTGATGCAGCTGGGACAAATCTTCCGATTCATCCACCACAAAACCAACTGTGCGAACCGTTCAGTTGCAACACATCGCCGACCAAAATCTGCTGTGCCAAGTCTAATTCCATCCGTTTGGACACGATTAAATTGAAAATTTCGCTGCGTGCAGCGGAAGATAAGCTACGCTTATTGCGATCTTTGACTTTAATTTCGCCGTTTGCCCAGCGTAACGCCTGCGTTAAGTTATTGCCATCACGCAAAACGTTGTTGTTCGGTGAAATAATCTGGAAACCGTTTTTGCCAGAAAATCGAACCGCACTGAGTTCATCGGTTTCCTTCGGCGCGTGCAGGCAAAATCTCAAAATGATTGCCTTGTAGGCTACCGATACGAATTTTCCGTTGGTGGCGGGTGACGTCCGAGAAATTTCTACTACGCCCTCGAGGGAAAAATTGACTGAAATCCGTGTGTCGGTTGCGCGGCATTTGCAGACTGAACCATTGCTCGGTAACAGCCTCATGATCTTTCAGACCAGCGTAGCTCATATTGCGGGCAGAAATACCGGCGAATTTTGCCAGTTGCTCGCCTACAAACAAGGTGTTGCACTCGGTTTTGCGCACTTTCACGGCAAAACTAAATTACCGCCATATCGCCACTCATGGCAATGTAGCCGAGCTGCTGTTCTTTCACCACAAAATCTGCACATTCCGGCTTTTAAAAGTGCGGTCTGTTTTGGTGGTGCCAGATAGGCTAAGTCCATCATGGTTTTGCGTACCAACAATGCCACGGCTTCGCAGGCAATACCTTCACCGCGACCGGTAAAGCCAAGCTTTTCTGAGTGGTGGCTGACATTCCACTTGTTCGATGTCGACAGACAAATCCTGTGCGATCAGGGCGCGCATGGCGTCAATATGCGGGCGCATTTTTGGCGCTTTGGGCAATGATGATGACATCCACTGCCTGACATAGCCTTTTGCCTGTACTTGACGGTACGCTTCCCTAGTAACACGCGGCTGTCTGCGCCTTTGTGTGCATGTCCGTGTCGGGAAATAATTTGCCGATGTCACCCAAAGCCACCGCGCCGGGTAAGGCATCGGTTAGCGCATGGAGCGCCATCGCCGTCGGAATGGGCTATAAAGCCTTTGTCAAAGGGAATGGTGACGCCGCCGATAATGAGCGGGTTGTCGGTACGGTGCCCGAAAGCGACGTCAAAACCACGGTGAATTCGTATCATTTTGTCTTCCTCATTAAATAAAAATTCCGCCAACGCCAAATCTTCCGGGCGGGTGACTTTAATATTATCGCTATCGTCCCGCCACCAAGTGCGGTTGAAATCCCGCGAGTTCCATGGCGAGCTTCGTCAGTCACCGCAAGCTGTTGCTGCTGGGCGTGGATTAACGCATTTCGTAATAACTCTGCGCGGAAAAATTGTGGCGTTTGCGCCAACCAAAGAGATTGGCTGCGATCTTCGGTGTGGGCAATCTGCTGTGAAGGCAGAGCGCGCTTGATGGTATCCGTTGCCGGAATAAGCAAAAATTGCGCCGTTGTCATCCTCAATTTCAAGTAATTTGTCTAAATCGCCGTGGGTTAAACAGGACGTGCTGCATCATGTACCATCACCCAAAACATTCGTGCCGGCATTTTGTATTGCTTTTTAATCCGTTTAACACTCGAATCGCACGGGTTTCTCCACCTTCGACTAACGAAAATTTTCGGGTTTTGTGTCAGATTAAGTTGTGCAATGTAAGGATCGTCGGCAGCCACTGCCAACACGAGTTGGCTGATGTGCGGATAAGAGAGCAGCACGTTTAGGGTGTGCTGTAAAATAGGTTGTCCGTGAATTGAAAGGTATTGTTTGGGTTTGTCGCCTGCATCCGACTGCCAATGCCGGCGGTAAGTACCGGCAGAGCGATAATCTTGCGATTGAAGTCATTATTTGTGTTCTTTGACGATGTGATACAAAGGTTTCGTTCGGTTTAGCATCTCATGCCGCAAGCGGGCACGTTCTTCAATGGCATCCACCCCTTCTTTTAGAGTCTTTAATTTCCCAGCAATGATTTGATTTCGTTGGGAAAGTTTTCATTTTTCCTGTTGATGGACGGCGATTTCTTTGGTGGTGTTTTTATAATCCCAATAGCCGTTTTGCCGAGACCAAAAATCGCATTGGAACAGCACTAAAACCGCGAATAATAAAGAGAAATAAGCGCCATACCGGTAAATCGAATCGAAAAATTGCGCCTAGTTTACCTTAGATTGCACCAAAATGCGATGCCTGCCCTGCACCCGAATAATTTCTTAAAAATTGAGGGTATCGTAGTAAGATAAAGGCAATTTTTAATAGCCTGTGAGTGCCTATGAAACCCTATTTAGTGCTCCTTCATTCTTTCCGCCGACTTAGCGCGTTTGGGCGAGACGTGGAAAATGTCTTAAAGTGCGGTGGTGATGTTGTTCATTTTGATGTGGTGGATAACCATTATGTCCCGAACTTAACTTTCGGTCCTGCCGTGTGCAAAACCTTACGCGATTATGGTATTACTGCGCCGATTGATGTGCATTTGATGGTGAAACCGGTAGATCGCATTATCCCCGATTTCGCTAAAGCCGGTGCCAGCTACATTACCTTCCACCCGGAAGCCTCTGAGCATATCGACCGCACTCGGCAGCTTATCCGCGATAACGGTTGTAAATCCGGTTTAGTATTTAACCCGGCAACGCCGTTAAGCTATTTGGATTATGTAATGGACAAAGTAGACATCATTTTATTGATGTCGGTGAATCCGGGCTCTGGCGGGCAATCTTTCATTCCGGCAACCTTAGAAAAACTGAAACAGGCAAGAAAACGCATTGATGAGAGCGGATTGGATATTCGTTTAGAAGTGGATGGCGGCGTGAAAGTCAGCAATAATGCGAAATCGCTCGCGCCGGTGCGGATATGTTCGTTGCCGGTTCGGCGATTTTTGATCAACCGGACTATAAAAAGTCATTGATGAAATGCGTCAGCAGTTAGCCGCAATGGGAAAATAGCAGCATGACAGGACAGTTTAAAAGTTAATCGGTTTTGGACTTAGATGGCACGTTGGTGGACAGCCTGCCTGATTTAGCGCTATCCGTGAATTCAGCGTTAGCAGAATTCGATTTGCCACAAGCGCCTGAAGCGTTGGTGCTCACTTGGATTGGCAACGGCGCGCAGATTTTCATTGCCCGCGCGTTAGAATGGGCAACGGCACAATCGGGCAAAACCTTGACGGACGCCCAAATTGCCACATTAAAAGAGCGTTTTTAATGTTCACGGTGAAAATATCTGCAACCGCAGCGCTTATTCCCTCGTAAAGGACACCTTGCAGAAACTCAAAGCCAAAAGGCTACCGTTTGGCTGTTGTGACAACAAACCGACCCAACATACCCGTCCTGTATTAAAGGCTTTCGGCGATGAGGACTTATTCGATGAAGTGTTGGGCGGACAATCGATACCGGCCATCAAACCGCAGGTACCGCTATTCTATTTATGCGGCAAATTCGGCTTATACCCGAAACAAGTGCTGTTTGTCGGTGATTCCTGACGACGTATTGCTGCGCATAATGCCGGCTGCCCGGTAGTGGGGTTGACTTACGGTTACAACTACAATATTCCAATCTCTGAATCCCATCCGGATTGGGTGTTTGAGGATTTCATGTTATTGACGATTTGTTTGATTGATTCTTCTGAATGGATGGCGCAAACGTCCACGTTTGTGCCTTTATTTAATTTGGCTACAGCACAAGCGTGGACGCTTGCGCTATCAATAATGAGTTCATTAAGGATGTAAAAATGACCAAAACCTGTCGTGTTGGCGGCGTACAGCCATCAGGTGAATTGACTATCGGTAACTACCTCGGTGCATTGCGTCAGTGGTGAAAATGCAGGATGATTACGATGCCTGTTCTGTATCGTGGATCAACATACCATCACCGTACGCCAAGATCCGCAGCATTACATAAAGCCACTTTGGACGTGTTGGCATTATATTTAGCCTGTGGTATCGACCCAGCAAAAATCCACGATTTTCATTCAATCTCATGTGCAGGAACACGCACAGTTGGCTTTGGGTATTAAAGTGTTACACGTATTTCGGCGAAATGAGTCGCATGACCCAATTTAAAAGATAAATCCGCCCGTTACGCAGAAAACATCAACGTTGGTTTATTCACTTATCCTGTCTTAATGGCGGCAGACATCTTTGCTTTACTGCAAACCAGCAAAGTGCCGGTAGGCGAGATCAAAAACAACATTTGAAATTACCCGTGACATCGCGCAACGTTTTAATGCCTTATACGGACCGCACTTTGCTGTGCCGAAGTGTTCATCCGAAAGCAGGTGCGCGCGTAATGTCCTTGTTGGAACCGGAAAAGAAAATGTCCAAATCGGACGAAAACCGCAACAACGTTATCGGCTTATTAGAGACCCGAAAGCGGTGCGAAGAAAATCAAACGCGCGGTAACCGACTCGATGAGCCGCCGATGATTCGTTATGACGTGAAAAATAAAGCGGGCGTGTCCAATCTTCTCGACATTCTCTCCGGCGTGAGCGGCAAAACCATCGCAGAACTTGAACAAGAATTTGAAGGTAAAATGTATGGTCACTTTAAAAGGCGCTGTCGCTGACGGGTTTCTGCCATATTGACCACCTTGCAAGAACGTTACCACCATTTCGTAACAACGAAGCATTGCTTCTTCAAATCACAAAAGACGGTGCGGAAAAAGCCAAAGCACGTGCACAAGAACGTTAGCGAAAGTGTATGACGCCATTGGGTTTATTGGCGCGAAGTAAGTCATTCCACACTAAAAACAAAAGCGTCAAAAGCCGCTTTTTACCAAGGGAAAAGCTAAAGGCAAACAAAAAGTGCGGTGAAAATCCACTGTAAATTTTGAACGCACTTTTTATCGTGATAAGAAAATGAGCATTTTAGGGATGCAATTACGCAATCACCGGATACTACGGCACCTCCAGCGTAAGAGTGTATAAAGGCGTGTGCTCATTGATTAATCCTTGAGAAAATTGGCACAAGCGTGGACGCTTGCGCCATCGGAGGCAAATAAAGCAAAGATACTTTGCGATGTTGCTATGGATGGCGAAAGTTGGGGTATTCGGGAAATATTTATTTGCTTTGAATGCGCTACAAAGCACCGATTATGATGGCATATTCCAAACCTCATCGGTTTATATTTATTTTTTATGCCCATTATTGTTAAGTTTGTTATCCTACCTTTATTGTAAGAAATAAAACAAGTAAACTCATAACCTAGCAATTCAAAAGGGTTTGCAAGCGGTTAAATTTTGTAGGAATTTTACCAATTCCGCCATTCAACAAGGAATTCAACATGAAAAAATTATTTGTATTCGCTTTATATACTTTCTCTGTTTCTAGCTTTGCCTTAACCCCGCAAATAGAAACAGCATCAAACTCAGACTCTTTTATCAGTTTCCGCACTGCTAATGATGCTATTTATTGCTCTGGCGACATTCCTGACCTAAACCCCAGAGTTGAATGTGTTACCAACATCAAAGGAAAACCGATTTTACCTCGTCCGAAAGATTGTGAATTAGAATGGGGCGAGCTATTTTCTGTTGGCGCTACAGGAAAGGCCTCTCTCGTTTGTGCAAGTGATACCCCCGCTGTGCCAGACTCTCAGATCTTAAAAGACGGCGAAACAATTAAAGGCAAAGGCTGGCAATGTACTGTGTCTAGTGATTCATTAACTTGCTCAAACCAAGAAAAACACGGTTTTAAAATTAGCCAAGCAAAACAAAAATTATTTTAGTTTGTAGCGTATTTAAAAAATTCACAATACGATGATTGCTTTACCACAAGAGCGGTCAAATTTTTCTCGCTTTTTACAAGGAATAAAAATGAAAAAATATTGGTTAATCCCATTGATGATACTTGCTGGATCCCCCTATGCTAATAGCTGTGGCGGGCAATTTGATCCTGCCAGTGGAACCTGCCGAATTATTGGTCCTGACGGAAAAATGATCCTGTATAATTCAGCCCCACCTCAAAGTGGATATTCCGGAGGATATTCAAGTGATGACTACTCAAACGCCCCTAGCCAACCCATCCCTTCTTACGCAGCAATCGCTGTGAATAGAAATACCGGTGATTGGGGGTGGTCAACAGGTACTTTGACTGAATTTTCTGCTATCGAAGATGCTAAAAATAACTGTGAAAAAGCAGGAAATGGCCCATGTGACACTACGGCAACACAAGTCAATGGTTGTCTTGCAATGGCATCATCTAGAGGCAAAAATGGTAGTTGGTCTTATTTCTTATCAAATTCAGGGACTTGCGGTTCAGTTGAAAAAGAAGCATTATCAAACTGTCGAGCAAGCAAAGCTAAAAACTGTAAAATTGAAATCCGCCAGCTTGATTCTGAGTATCAATACTTGGTTGAACCGCTATTAAGAAACTAGCTTATAGGGAGGCATTCACGCACGGCTGTCATACACACTCGTGCATGAATTGTAAAAGCCCATACTACTTTAATCTTCTTGCTACAAGAGCGGTCAAATTTTTCTCACTTTTTACAAGGATCACCAATCATGAAAAAGTCTCTTCTCTTAACGATTCTTTGTCTTCCATTTATGGCTCAAGCCAACGACAGTACGGGAACAGTCTCTACTGGTGGTGTGGAATATATTAAAAATGAGCATATTGCGATGCAAAAAGAAAACCTATTTATCAGCCAAGATAAAATTAAGGTGGAATATGAATATCGCAATCTAACCGATAAAGACATTACTGAGACGGTGCTATTCCCATTACCGGAAGTGATGCTGCACGATTACGGTGATTTTGCCGACACCCAAAGTTTAATCAATTCTTTTAAGATTTATGCGAATGGCAAAGAAATCAAACCGACGACTCATGTACGCGCGTTCTTTTACGAAACAAAAAATGCGGACAATGAAGAGAAAAGAGAACTTGTTTCTCACGATGTCACGGACATTCTTCGTGCTTGTGGTTTAACTGAAGAAGAGTTAATGGAGCCTTGGTTACGTAAATCTGATTCTGCAGATAAGAAAATCTTGAAATGTCAGGATCCACGTCTTGCCAAATTCGCATACAAAGACTCTGAGGATAGCGAAGATATCACTTGGGGTGGACAAATCATTTATAGCTGGCAACAAACCTTTAAAGGCAATTCAACTACTCAAATTCAGCACGAATATGTCCCTCTTTTAGGATCTGGAATGGGGCTTCATGATCTCGTGAATTATAAAAAGTTTGCCGATACCTTTTGTATTGATCCATCATTTAAAAAATCAGTAAAAGCAAAATCTAGTCAAGGGATATACTACCGTGAGCTAGGTTATATTCTCAAAACTGGAGCAAACTGGGCAAAACCTATTGCGGATTTTACGCTTACCATTGAAAGACCAAAAGATCAGATTGTTTCTTTCTGTTGGAAAGGTAAAGGCGAGGTGAAAAAAGTGCTACAAAATGACAAAGTTGTGCAATATCAAGTAAAAGAAAAAGACTTCTTACCACAGCATGATTTAGATGTGCTATATGGTATAGATGCAAAGTTTTTTAACTAAAAGCTTGCTTAGTAATATGCTTTTACAATAAAGAGAAGACAAACCTCACAGGATTTTTCACAAGGAATAAAAAATGAAAAAATATTGGTTAATCCTATTAACAATGTTTGCTGGCAATACCTATGCTAATCCCACTTATGATGCAACCAGAGGGGCATTGCAGAATGATCCTTCATTATGCAGCTATGGTTATAATCCAAATTGCTCAACGCAAGGAGGATATTCTGGAGGGTATTCAAGTGATGACTACTCAAACGCCCCTAGCCAACCCATCCCTTTTTACGCAGCAATCGCTGTGAATAGAAATACTGGTGATTGGGGGTGGTCAACAGGTACTTTGGCTGAATCTTCTGCTATCGAAGATGCCAAAAATAACTGTGAAAAAGCAGGGAATGGCCCATGTGACACTACGGCAACACAACTCAATGGTTGTCTTGCAATGGCATCATCTAGAGGCAAAAATGGTAGTTGGTCTTATTTCTTATCAAATTCAGGGACTTGTGGCTCAGTTGAAAAAGAAGCATTATCAAACTGTCGAGCAAGCAAAGCTAAAAACTGTAAAATTGAAATCCACCAGCTTGATTCTGAGTATCAATACTTGGTTGAACCGCTATTAAGAAACTAGCTTATAGGGAGACATTCATGCACGGCTGTCATACACACTCGTGCGTGAATTGTAAAAAGCCCATACTACTTGAATCTTCTTACTACAAGAGCGGTCAAATTTCTCTCACCTTTTACAAGGAATAAAAATGAAAAAATATTGGTTAATTCCATTAATGATGCTTGCTTGCAGCCCTTATGCGAATAGCTGTGGTGGGCAATTTGATCCAGCAACTGGAACGTGTCGAATTATTGGTCCTGATGGAAGAATGATTATGTATAATTCAGCCCCTCCGCAAGGGGGATATTCAAATGCGCAAGTAGGGCCACCAGTCGGTTCTGACTACTATGCTGCCATTGCCATCAATAAAGCTACTGGAGATTGGGGATGGTCAACTGGCTTTTTAGGCGAATCTGTGGCGATTATGGATGCAAGAATGCACTGTGAAAAAGCAGAACGAGGAGAATGCGAAGGAGCGGCAACACAATTAAATGGCTGTCTTGCTATGGCATCGTCAAGAGATAAAAAAGGGAATTGGGCTTACTTCTTCTCTCGTTCTGGCATCTGTGGCGCAGTTGAACAGGAAGCGTTATTAAATTGCCAAGCCAGCAAAGCTAAAAACTGCCAAATTGAAATTCGTCAATTAGACGCGCAATATAAATACTATATGTATCAATAAACGCTTAAAATCAATGTAGAGCGTATCAGATACGCCCTAATAAAAGGATTCTTATGAAAAAATTACTTACATTGGCTTTATGTGCTTTATCCGTTTCAGCTTTTGCAACAACACCTTCAATCGAAGATCAAATGTCGTATCCACCACGACCGCCACTTCTAGATTTTCCTAATTGGTGGAGTGTAATTGCTTATAATCCACAAAATGGTGCTTTTGGTTATGGCGAGGGAGGTATGATAAAGCCTGCTCAAAATAAAGCACTAAAGGATTGTGAGCTTGCTTCAAATGATGCAAATAAACAACATTGTCAAATTGTCACAGAAGCTAATCATGCTTGTGTTGCATTGGCAACGGGAGATTCCCCTGAAAAATATGCCGCAGTTCGCAATGTCAGAATGGAGCGAGAAAAAGCTGAACAAGAAGCCTTGGCAGCCTGTAAAATGAATTCAGCGAATTGCACAATCACCTTCTCTGCTTGCGAAAGATAATCTTAAAAAAGGAACGCTCTATGAAAAAAACCTTACTTTGCCTGTGTCTCTTTTCTTCTGCCGCTTACGCTAACCAATGTGAAATCATTGATACAGAATTAGCAGCAAGTTATTCAGAGATGGAAACCTACGGCAACTATAACGAAAAGAATGAAGAAAAATACCAGTCTTCAGAAAAACGTTTTAAAGACGCACTAGCCAAAATTGAAAAATTAGAAGGCAAATTCTGCACTTGGGAAAAAGCACCTGAAGTGGGTGTTGGCATGCTCACTTCAGAAGACCAAAAACTGCAAATTCTTGTTTGGGATTGGCAATCTGGCGGGACAATGCACGAATATGGCAGCATTTGGCGTTATCAGCTACCTAATGGCACTTGGAAAACGGAAGTTAATGAGTTAAGCTCTTTTATAACCAGACTAGTACCGCTTAAATTGAATGGAAAACCTTACTATTATATAGAAACCTCTGACATCTACAGTCAATGTCATCATGCAATCGCAGCGAAATTTTATCAAATTACGGAAAAAGGTTTAGAAGAAGCCAATCTGATTCAAGGTAAAAAACCAACTTCTAATATTGAGGTATCGTTTATCTCATATACGAATAATGATTTACCAGAATCAAATGCCTATTTTGATTACGACTTGAAAAATAACCGCTTTAGCTTCCCGCTAGTACATCAATTTGAAGATACATGTGGTAACGGAAAAATGACCTCTGAACGCATTTATTATCGTTTTGATGGCAAACACTTTGTAAAAGAGAAAAAGACTAAAAAATAGATCTATTCCTGTACTCACATAAAAAAGGGGCTCGAATCCTTATTAAAGGATCCCCCCTTTAAGGAACCAGCATGTCTGTCAAAACATTTGAAAAATTGACCGCACTTTTAGATGAGCATCAAGCTCGCTATCGCGTAGTTGAACACCCCCACGATGGCGCAAGCGTCCTCGCTTTATACTTACAATAAAAATCTGATAACCTGAGCAAATTACTATATTATTATCACGTATCTTTATCTTTTAATAAGGAAATATATCTCATCGTTATCTCATAAGATTAAGCTAGTTTGTCTAGTTGCGTCTCACACTCTTTTTAACAAGTTGCTCAACAATGTATAACCCATTAGACACTTTTATACTGGCATGGTAAAAGACTATGAGTTTTTGCTCGAAAACGTTTGCCAGATGAATCTTATCAATGCTTTAAAGACAATGAAAGAAGTTATATTCACGCTTATCGACTTGCTCTTTATGATTTACAAACCTATGAAGTTGGCAGAAACTCTAGAACAATCTTTCTAACAACAGAAAAAGTATATACTGGTGGTCATACATGGACTTATGTATTTACGGATGCAAGCCATAAAATCACATCTATTAGAGATGCCACAGGGTTTGGAGACATTGAAAAGAATTTGGTTGTGGTGGAGTATCAAGAAGCAGTAAAAATTGCTACACCAGAAGAACTAAAAAAACGCAAAATTAAACCTAGATTATGGGCTGCAATTGTTCGCACTCCAGAAATAAATCAAATGATGTGGGCTTCTGATGCAGCTTATAGTACGCTTGAGCAAGCCAAACAAGATTCACTAAAACAATGTCAAGAGTATGGTGGCAAAGACTGCCAATTAGTGATTGGTATAAGTAATATGTGTTTAGGGTTAGCTAGTGGTCGAGATAGTAGAGGTATGAGAGATTACTTCGGAAATAGTATTATTCCCTGAGCACACTAAAGAAATGGCGGTTGAAAATTGCCAAGCGAAAGGGGGCTCATCTTGTAAGCCCAGCCCAGCCCCTTCGCTTTGCGCCCCTACCGTGGATATGCTTAGAGATAAAACTTGTAACTTTGATAGTCCCTCAGTCATCATACCAGGCGTTAAAGGCGGAAAAGCATTTAACGTAGCATTAGATGGTAATGTACTTAAATAGTAACATTATTTTTCAAAAGTGCGGTCAAATCTGACCGCACTTTTGATCTGCACCCCAAAAACCTGGACACCTAATTTGAGGTGCAGATTATGTCCTACCCTTTATCAATTTCGTTTGAAAATTATCAAACTCGTCACCGAACAGGATTATGGTATCCGTGAGGTGGCTAAACTCATAACATTCCCATTCTGCCGTCATCTATTGGCTAAAAGCGTTTCGGGAAAGAGGGCTTGATGGCAATCACCCTATACAACCCTTCAAACACCGAAAATAGCGAAGCCAAAGATGAAAAAGAAAGACATTGAAATCCCGGAAACTACAGACTTTTCACCCAAAGCGTTTAAAAAGTTACAACGAGAGCTCGCCTTGGCTCGTGCGGAGATTGCTTACCTAAAGGAGTTGGAGAAGCTCGACCGTCAAAAACAACGACAGAAAAAGAAAAAATCATTGAAAGATTGAAGCCGGACCACGCATTAAATGATTTACTTTATGTATCAAAATGCCTCGCTCAAGCTTTTACTATAAAGAGATTAAGCGAAATTATCACGAGGTAAAAGAGACTATCTTATCGCTGTACAAAAAGAACAGAAAACGAGATGGTTATCGCCCCGTGACATTTAAATTACGCCAAAATGGGTAACGGATGTAACGGAATTTCATGTTGGGCAAGAAAAAGCTTTTATTTTTACCGTTGATGGACTTGGCTAACCGAGAAATTATTGCCTATAACTTTGCAACATGCCCGAAGTTTTCATTGGTGAAAGGTATGCTAGAACAAGGGCTTAGTCGGCTTAAACCGACAGAATGCCCGATTATTCATAGCGACCAAGGCGTATTGTATGGCTCGGCGGAATGGGTAAAGATGTTGGAAGGTAAAGCGGTTCAAAGTATGAGCCGCCGAGGAAATCGCTACGACAATGCGGTGATTAAAAGTGTTTTTGCGATACTAAAATCAGAGTGTTTTTATTCACGGAGCTATCATTCAATCGCTGAATTACAGGCTGAAATTGAAGAATATTTGGTGTATTACAATCAAGAACGAATTAAACTTGATTTAAAAAGGATTTAAGCCCAGTGCAATACCGAGCTCAATATTTAAGTTAACTAACCTGTCCAACTTTTTGGGGGCAAATCACTTTGTAGAAAATAAATCGATTAACTCATTTGCGTAAAGAAATCGCGAATCCCTACCAACATATTATTAATGGCAACGGCAGCTAAAAATTAATCCCATGACTCGACTAATCACTGCTGCGCCGGTGTTACCAATCCAGCGTTGAATACGGTTGGCGGCGAGGAATCAAAAAGATAGGTAATCAACAACACAGAAAGCATGATTAACGTTGTCATGGTTTGATCGAACAGGCTGAAACGATGGTTGTCTGTGAGTAATACAATGGCCATCATGGCGCCGGGTGAGGCAATAGACGGCACGGCTAACGGATAGACCGCCAGTTCGTTCAGATTGGATGAGAGTCTGATTTCTTGTTCCGGTTTGCCTTCGCCGAAAATCATAGTCAAAGCGAACAGCAATAACACCAAACCACCGGCAATTTGGAAGGCGGTGAGGGAATTTGCATAGCTTCTAACAAGGCTTGTCCGGCGATGAGGAAGAAAATTAAAATACCGGCGGAAATCATGACTGCTTTTAAGGCGATTTTTGCGGCGATCTTCCACTGAAAGATCCCACTGTTTTGGTTAAATAAACGGGAATAGAACCGATCGGATCGATGACCGCCCACAGCACCACGAATTGAACGACGAGAGAATCAAACATTGGCAACTCCGAGAAAAAAGTGGAAAATAACGCGTCTTTTTACAAATCAATATCTTATATTAAATTCATTATAAACCAATGCTTTTTCACAAATTTAACCCTAAAACGGGGCTTGACTATCGCTCCTCGAAAACGCGAACGCTACCATTAATCCTGGACAAAAAGTTGGCTTAGTCGGCAAAAACGGTTGTGGCAAATCCTCCTTATTTGCGTTGCTTAAAAATGAAATGAGCGCCGAAGGTGGCGAGGTGTCTTTCCCGTCAACCTGGGCGTTGGCGTGGGTGAATCAAGAAACGCCCGCACTGGATTGCCGCGCCATTGATTATGTGATTCAGGGCGACCGTGAATACAGCCGTCTGCAACGGGCGTTGCAACAAGCGAACGCGGACAACGACGGTAATGCGATTGCCACGTTGCATAATCAACTTGATGCCATTGATGCTTGGACGATTGAAGCACGCGCCGGCGAATTGTTGCACGGTTTGGGCTTTTCTCAGGCGGAATTGGAACAGCCGGTGAAGGCATTTTCCGGTGGTTGGCGGATGCGGTTGAATTTTACCAAGCCTTGATTTGTCGATCTGATTTATTATTGCTTGACGAACCCACCAACCACTTGGATTTGGACGCGGTGATTTGGTTGGAGCGTTGGTTAAAACAATATCCGGGAACATTGATTTTGATCTCGCACGATCGCGACTTTTTAGATCCGATTGTCGGCAAGATTTTGCATATTGAACAACAAAAACTCAATGAATACACGGGCGATTATTCTTCCTTTGAATTGCAACGGCGCAACGAAATTAGCACAACAAAATGCCATGTATCGCCAGCAACAACTGAAAATTTATCACTTACAGCGTTATATTGACTGTTTCAAAGCCAAAAGCCACCATAGCTAAAACAGGCGCAAAGCCGTATTAAGGCATTGGAACGCATGGAAAAATTGCACCGGCGTATGTGGATAATCCGTTTCATTTTGAATTTCGTGAACCGCTTTCCCTGCCAAGTCCTTTATTAATGATGGAAAACGCTTCTGCCGGTTATGGTTCGGGTGAAAGTGCGGTGGAAATTTTGAGTAAAATTAAACTGAATTTGGTGCCCGGTTCACGTATCAGGCTGCTCGGTAAAAATGGTGCAGGAAATCCACCTTAATTAAATTATTGGCAGGGTGAAATCGCACCGACCGGTGGCACGATTCAATTGGCGAAAAGGCGTGCAGTTAGGCTATTTCGCACAACATCAATTGGACACGTTACGCGCGGATGAAAGCGCCTTGTGGCATTTACAAAAATTGCGCCTCAACAAACAGAACAACAACTGCGCGATTATTTAGGTGGCTTTGCTTTTTCACGGCGACAAAGTGAATCAGCCGGTGCGTCTTTTTCCGGTGGTGAAAAAGCGCGTTTGGTGTTGGCGCTTATTGTGTGGCAACGCCCGAACTTACTGTTGCTGGATGAACCGACTAACCACCTGGATTTAGATATGCGTCAGGCGTTGACCGAAGCGTTGGTGGATTATCAAGGTTCTTTGGTGTTGGTATCGCACGATCGCCATTTGTTGCGGAATACCGTGGATGAATTTATTTGGTGCATGACAAGCAAGTGGAAGAATTTAAAGGGGACTGGCAGATTGTCAGAAGCGGCTAAACGAGCAAAACGCGCAGCCAACGGCGATAAAAGCACAAAATGAGCCCAGTGAAAATGAAAATTCTGCCGCCAACTGTAAAGAGCAAAAACGCAAAGAGGCAGAATTGCGGCAACAACTTGCGCCATTACGTAAACAAGCAACGCAGCTGGAAACTCAAATGGAAAAATTGGGCACTAAATTGCAGCAGATTGAAACGGCGTTGGCGGATCCGAGTTTGTACGATGCAGAAATGAAAGCAAAATTGACCGCACTTTTAGCCGAGCAGGTGCAGGTGAAAAAGCAGTTGGAAGAGGTAGAAGTTGACTGGTTGGCGCTCCAAGAAAGCATAGAAGACATCATGTCTCAAGCAGAATAAACCGCAAAATAATGCGGTTTTGGAAAGCAGTGTCACATTATTTTTAAAAAGATCGACTTCACTTGATACTGTATATTGATACAGTTATTATAAGGCAAATTTTGATAATGACTTTTCCTGAGGTAAAAATGGCAACTCAAGAAGAAAAACAAAAAGCGCTCGACGCCGCGTTAGGTCAAATCGAAAAACAATTTGGTAAAGGCGCCATCATGAAATTAGGCGACAGCCAAAAATTGGATATTGAAGCGATTTCCACCGGCTCCTTCGGTCTTGACTTAGCGTTAGGGATCGGCGGTTTGCCAATGGGACGTATTGTTGAAATTTTTGGTACCGGAATCTTCCGGTAAAACCACCTGACGCTTTCTGTGATCGCTGAAGCGCAAAAAGTAGGTAAAACCTGTGCCTTTATCGATGCGGAACATGCCTTAGACCCAATTTATGCCTCTAAACTGGGCGTGGATGTGAAAGAGTTATTGGTTTCTCAACCGGATAACGGAGAGCAAGCATTAGAAATCTGTGATGCCTTAGTACGTTCCGGTGCGGTGGATGTGATTATTGTTGACTCCGTTGCAGCCTTAACGCCGAAAGCGGAAATTGAAGGCGACATGGGCGATTCTCATGGGCTTGCAAGCGCGTCTTATGTCTCAAGCGTTGCGTAAATTAACCGGACAAATTAAAAATGCCAACTGTTTAGTGATTTTCATAAACCAAATCCGTATGAAGATCGGTGTGATGTTTGGTAACCCGGAAACCACTACCGGTGGTAATGCGCTAAATTCTATGCCTCTGTGCGTTTAGATATTCGTCGTGTCGGGTCAATCAAAGAAGGCGATGAAGTGATTGGTAACGAAACCCGCGTGAAAGTGGTGAAAAACAAAGTGGCACCGCCATTCCGTCAAGTGGATTTCCAAATTCTGTACGGTGAAGGTATTTCTAAAGAAAGCGAATTGATTGATCTTGGCGTAAAACACAAGCTCATCAGCAAAGCCGGTGCATGGTATGCCTGCGAAAACGAGAAAAATCGGTCAGCGTAAAACCAATGCAATGAAATGGTTAAAAGAGAATCCCGGAGCAAGCGAAATTAATTGAAAGCACCTTGCGTGATGAATTGTTAGCGCATCCGAAACAGCCATTACCGCCGATGTTGAAGACGAAGCCGGTGAAGCTGACTTCGAATAAGATGGGTGATGTCTAAAAGTGCGGTTAAAATGACCGCACTTTTTCTATCTGTTTTTAACCATAATAACAAGTGACACAATATGTCCTCCCTTGCCCTTAATTATGTGATGAATTTACTTTCTCACCGTGAATACAGCGAATTTGAACTGCGTTGCAAAATGCAGGAAAAAGCCTTTTTCCGAGGAAGAAATTGACCAGGCCATTGCCTATTGCCAGCATTGGCAAAGTGATCAGCGTTTTTACTGAAAGTTATTTGAACAGTCGTTCTCAACGAGGCTATGGCATCAATCGAATCAAACAAGAAATTGCGTCAATCAAAAGGGATTGAAAGCGCAACCATTGAAGCGGTTGTCCGTGAATGCGATATTGATTGGTCGGCATTGGCGTTAAATGTGTTACGCAAAAAGTTTCCTGATTATAGGAAAAGCAACTCGCCGAAAATGCGCCAAAAAAATTTGGCAATACATGCTGTCACATGGGTTTCATCAAGAGGATTTTGCGGATTAGTGGGTTCTGACCCGAGCGAGGTTTGATTAGTGTTGTATGGTAACGGACATGTTATCGATTTCAACGTAGAATAGCGTTCCACAAAATCATCAGTTAGGAGAAAAATGACGAAAGTAGTTCATACAGAGAAGGCGCCAGTCGCAGTGACACATTTCTGTACAAGGCCGTTGATTTAGGTAATGGTGCTGACGTCCGGACAAATTCCGGTCAATCCGGCAACCGGTGAAGTGCCGAAAGACATTGCGCACAAGCTCGTCAGTCTTTGGAAAAATGTGAAAGCGATCATTGAACAAGCCGGACTCACTGTTGCTGATATTGTGAAAACAACGGTATTCGTGAAAGATTTTAAATGATTTTGCCGCAGTCAATGGCGAATATGAGCGTTTCTTCAAAGAAAATCATCATCTGAGTTTCCGCACGTTCTTGTGTGGAAGTACCGCCCGCCGAAAGATGTTGGCTTAGAAATTGATAGTCATTGCGGTAAGAGCGTAGTTTTGTTCACCGATGTGTTTATAAAAATCCCGCAAGTGAGTTTGCGGGATTTTGTATGATCTTGCGTTACGGCAATAAGCTTTCTAATTGCCACACTCGTTTTAAAAGCCTCGCGGCGACGAATAAGATACGCTTTATCTCCATCCACCATCACTTCCGCTGTTCTTGGGCGAGAGTTATAGTTGGAAGACATGCTTGCGCTATAGGCACCGGCAGATCGTTGGGCTACATAACTCCCCTTCCGCAATGGCAAGTTTGCGTTGTTTGCCGAGAAAATCGGAGGTTTCGCAAATTAGGTAGAACACATCATAGATTTTTCTTCACGCGCTAAAGTACGGTCGATTTCGAGAATGTTCATGGCAGGCTTGATAAAGTGCCGGGCGAATCAGTCGTTCATACCCGCATCCGCAATGGCAAAATTGCGACTTTCGTTGGATTTTAAATACTCTACTTTTGGTTACCAAAATCCCAGCGTTTGCAGTAATGGCGCGTCGGGTTCGACGATGATTTCCAGTTCGCTAAGGCACTCAATTTTTCCCCACAACGCTTTGGCATATTCTGTCGGATGTGGCGGTGTTTCGTCCCGTCGTAAGTCACGCCTAAGCCGCCGCCTAAGTCTAAGTGTTTTAAATGAGATGCCATCTTGATTTTAATTGTTCCATGAGCACAATTAAAGCGATCTACCGCATCTAAAAAGGGTTGTAATTCCGTGAGTTGATGAGCCGATGTGGCAATCCATGCCGACGATTTTAATATTCGGTAAGGTGGCGGCTAATTTATGAGACTTCTCGAGCTTGTTCTACGCTCACGCCGAATTTATTTTCTTTTAACCCTGTGGAAATGTAAGGGTGCGTGGGCGTCCACATCCGGATTTACGCGCAATGAAATCAGGGCACTTGCCCCATTTCACGCATGATTTCGGTTAATGCGCAATACTCTGCTTCCGACTCCATCGTTGAAACAACGAATATTGACTTCAAAGGCGCAGGCGATTTCTTGGCGGGATGCAACGCCGGAAAAGACCACTTTAGCCGCGTCTACCGCCGGCAGCAGTGACGCGCTCCATCCCCTTGGGACACAATGTCAAAGCTCGAACCCTAATTTCGCCATTATGTTTAAAATCGCAATATTCAGGTTCGATTTTACGGCAAAACACACCAAATGCGGATAAAGCTGCCAAACGCGTTATTAAACGCGTATGCCAATGGCGTTCAAGGGTGGCGCGGAGTAAACATACAACCGCGTACCAAATTGTTCAGCGGTGTTTGACCGGCAAATTTTTCTGCCATGAGTTGATTATTTTTATATTGGAAAAGTCCATAAGGTCACTATAAAAGTTGTTGGTTGTTTTCTGAGCGCTGTCTTGTTCAGGAAAATATAATGGACCTTTAACGCCGCAGCGGTACTTAGCTCAAATAAAATAATGTCACGAGTAAAAATACGGAAATCAGTTTTTCATTGGTTGTTCCTTGTGCTCAAATTTGACTATTTCTTTTTACCACTAAATCCGGCTTTGTGCTATCACAACGCACATGAAAATCTTATAATTTCCGCCCCACTGTCATTTATTGAGGTGATTATGAATGATCGTTTGAGTTTCACCAGAAAATCGAGCAAATTTGGGGATGAAATGAAGAGCAAACTGCAGCGCAAGAGGTGGTGATGCCGATTGTGAACGTGCCAGCGTTCCGTGGTTCGATTACGCTTGATGATCGCAGCCACAGTGCCGATCAACAAAGCAAGAACCGTTGTTGGAATTATGGTCGGCTAGCCCTATTGGCGGTTTTCCATTTTGCCCTATAAAAGGCGACGTTGGGTTAGCAACGGCGACGGCTTGGTTCGCGCTTCCAACCGAAGCGCTTGCTAAACATGGTGAGCAGGTGCAGCTCGGTTAATGAATCACCCGACCTCATCCGAACTCATGAGAGCGCGGTGGATTTTCTCGATAAAACTCGGCAAAATCCACCCCACTTTATGCGACAGCAAAGAATGTGTTGTATTCGGTGTTCGGCTATCGCTTTTCCGCAAAGGGGCAAGAGGAAATTATCCAGGCGGCGCTGAAATGGGCAAGACTGCTTGGTATTATGTGGCGACAGGCACGGGAAAATCCTTATGCTAGCAAATTCCAGCGTTGTGTTTTGATGGAATGACTTTGGTGGTGTCACCGTTGATTTCGTTGATGAAAGACCAAGTGGATCAACTGCGCGCCAGCGCGTAGAAGCGGATTATTTAAAACTCTCGCAAAACCTTTGAAGAACAGCAACAGGTGCAAAAATAGGGCGATTTCCGCAGTTAAAATTATAGTATTGTCCCCGGAAAAAGTCATGACCAACAGTCCAATTTACTCTTTTTATGTCAGGTGAGCTTTATCGCCATTGATGAGGCGCACTGCATTTCCCAATGGGGGCACGATTTTCGCCCTGAATATACCCAACTGGGCGGCTAAGAGCAGTTTCCAGATGTGCCCGATTATGGCTTTGACTAGCCACGGCAGATCCACAACGCAACAAGATATTCTGCAAAATCTCCGGCTAAATCGACCGCACCCTTCATGCTGCAGTCTCGATCGTCCGAATATTCGTTACACCTTGCAGAAAAATTTAAGCCGATGGAACAGCTTTGCTGCTTTCGTGGTGGCACATACAGGCAAAGTGGCATTGTTGTGCCAACAGCTCGCAACAAAGCAGAGCGTATTGGCGGAGTCATGCCAGCACAAGGTGTGCGACGGCAGCAGCGTATCATGCGGGTATGGAAAATAGCTTGCGGGAAAAGGTACAACGGGATTTTCAGCGGGGATAACTATCTCGCGGTGGTGGCGACGATTGCCTTCGGTATGGGGATTAATAAATCCAACGTACGCTTTTGTGGCGCATTTGATTTCACCGCGTAGCATTGGAATCCTACTATCGCGAAAACCGGTCGCGCAGGGCGGGATGATTTCCGCCGGCAGAAGCGGTGTTGTTCCCACGATCCGGCGGATTATGTGGCTGAACAAAATGCTCGCCCGGAAAGCCGGAAACGCCACAGCGTCAAATCGAACAGCATGCTGGTGTCATCGGCGAATCGGCGAGTGCCGGTAAAACCTGTCGCCGTGTCAGTCTTATTGAATTATTTTGGCGAACATCAGTCAAAACCCGCCTGTCAAAATTGCGATAGTTTTGGTTCCTGATCCGCCGATGTACGATGGGTTGTTGGACGCGCAAAAATCATATGTCGGCAATTTATCGCACTCGGTCAATCTTATGGCGCCCATTATGTCATTGCCGTCTTGCGTGGCATGAATAACCAGAAAATTCGTGACCAGCAGCACGACCAACTGAGTGTGTATGGCATCGGCAAAGAACACAGCACGGAATACTGGCAGTCCGTGTTGCGTCAGCGCCTCACTCACTTTGAGCTTGGTGCGTCAAATGATCGGTGAATAACGCACACACGGTTGGCAGCTCACAGAGAAAACGCCAAGCCGACGGCGAGAGAGAGATGCCGTTGGGATTGGCAACGCCACGTCTATCATCTATCGTCACTACGGCTATGATGCACAAAAGTGCGGTCGGTTCTTACGACAAAGATTTATTTGCACGTTTGCGCTTCCTGCGTAAGCAAATTGCCGATAAGGAAAATATTCCGCCATATATCTGAAAGATGATAGCACGATGCGACTGCAAGAAATGGCGCAATACCAACGTCCCAACATTATTGAAATGTTGCAAATTAACGGTGTCGGTACTGATTAAATTGGAGCGTTTCGGACAAGCGTTTCTGTCTTTAATCCGCGAACATAAAATGCCTGCGCAACCGAATAAGTCTGAGCACCGTTTACGGCGCAAGTTGTAGCTCGCTAATTGCGCAAAATTTGCTATAATCCCAGCCCAATTTTTACGAATTACACAGAAGAATTGGTGTCAACAACTACTCCAGAAACTTATGGTGCAAAACAGTATTAAAAGTGCTGAAAGGGGTTTGTACGCGGTGCGCCAAACGTCGGCATGTATATCGGTGACTGAGACGATGGAACGGGTTTACACCATATGGTGAGGTGGTGGATAACGCCATTGATGAAGCCTTGGCAGGTTATTGCAGTGACATTATCGTGACTATTCATTCCGATAATTCCGTTTCCGTGCAAGATGATGGGCGCGGTATCGGTAGATATTCACCCGGAAGAAGGCGTTTCTGCCGCAGAAGTGATTATGACGGTCTTACGCGCGGGCGGTAAGTTTGACGATGACTCCTATATAAAGTCTCCGGCGGATGCACGGTGTGGGTGTGTCTCGTGGGCAATGCGTTGTCTCGATAAGTTGCAACTGACTATTCGTCGTCAGGAGCGCAAAATTACTTGAGCAATTTTACAGCCTTGAGCGATCACAACATAGTTGCTAACCGTGATTGGTGAAACCACTCAAACCGGTACCACCGCGCGTTTCTGCAAGCCTGACAATCTTCACTAATATTGAATTTGAATACGATATTTTAGCCAAGCGTTTAAGAGGAGAGTCATCTCTTCTTAAACTCCGGCGTTTCCATTCGTTTAATTGACGAACGGCCACCGGACAAAACAAGACCATCCACATTATGAAGGTGGGTATTCAAGCGTTCGTGGAATATAATCAATCGTGGGTAAAACGCCAATCCGCGAAACCATTCTATTTCTCTCGCGAGAAAAGACGGCATTGGCGTGGAAATTGCGCTGCAATGGGTCGATGGTTGCGCAGATAAACATTACCGCTTTACCAACAACATTCCACCAACGCGATGGTGGCACGCGCTTGGCGGGTTTCCGCAGACGATCGTACGTTGAATAACTTCATGGAGAACGAAAGCTACGCAAGAAATCCAAAGTGGCGACTTCCGGTGTGATGATGCCTGCGAGAGGCTGGTGGTACTGTGATTTCCGTGACAGTGCCGGATCCGAAATTCCCTTCTCAAACCAAAGATATGATTGGTTTCCTCCGAGTGCAAAAAGTGCGGTGGAATCTTTGATGGTCGGCATTTGCAAGCCTATTTGTTGGAAAATCCAAACGACGTATCATCGTGACCAAAATTATTGATGCGGCACGTGCCCGTGAAGCGGCACGTAAAGCGCTTGCGAAAGCGCGGCCCGTCGCAAAGGTGCACTAGACTTAGGCGCGGCTTGCCGGTAGTAGCCGATGTCGGTGTCAGGAGCGTGATCCCGGCGTTATCCGAACTTTCATATTGTGGAGGGTGACTCTGCGGGCGGTTCGGCAAAACAAAGGGCGTAATCGTAAAAACCAAGCAATCGCCGCTAGGGAAAATCTTGAACGTGGAAAAAGCCCGCTTTGATAAAATGTTATCTTCTGCGGAAGTGGGGGACGTGTATCACGGCGCTAGGTCATGCGGTATCGGTCGGTGACGGAATACTAACCCGGATAAACTGCGTTATCACAGCATTATTATCATGACCGATGCGGATGTGGCTGGTTCACACATCTCGCACGTTGTTATTATTCTTCTATCGTCAACGCCGGAGCTGATTGAGTCGCGGGTTTATGCATATATTGCCCAGCCACCGAATTGTAAAGTGAAAAAGGCAAACAAGAGCAACACATTAAAGACGATGAAGCCATGGCGGAAATTCTGAATTGGCGATTGCGTTGGAAAATGCGGCGCTTTATGTGAGTTGACAATGTCTCCAGGTATGCAAGGTATGGCGTTACAAAATCTCGCTTCGAATATCTTGCGGTACATGACGACCCGCTTTGAGTCGTTATTATTATCCGGAAAGCGTGTTGAAAGAATTGATTTATCAACCGGCGTTGACCACAGCGTTAATGCAACAGAAAGTGGTCACGGTCTGAAACTGATTCTTTGATGCTTCTTTTTAAATGGAAAGAGAAACCGACGGCGAGACGTATGGGTCTACCGTTTTGCAATCCAATGCTGAGAACGAAACTTGTAGGAAGTGGCGCTTAACGGTAAGAACGCACGGGATTGATACGGATTATTTCTTAAACTTCCAGTCGTAACCGGTAAATGAATATGCGCGTTTAATTGCATTGGGTGAAAAATTGGTCAGCTTTATTAGAAGAGAAAATGCTTATGTTATGCGTGAGGTGAACGTAAAGTTGCGGCACTTCTTTCATGGTACGATTGAATGGTTAATGAAAGCACCCTCGCCGTGGTTTGGCGATCTCAACGCATAAAGGGTTAGTGTGAAATGAACCCGGAAACAGCTTTGGGAAACAACAACGGATCCAAACACTCGCCGTATGTTGAAAGTGTCTCATCAAAGATGCGGTGGCTGCAGATCGATTCATTCCACCACCTTAATGGGGATGCCGAAGTAGAGCCTCGTCGCGAATTCATTGAAAGTAACGCACTAGCGCAAAACTCGGATGTTAACATCCATCTTAGCATGCCCCACTCTGAATAGTGCGGTGCTGCTATTTTCTTACGTGACCCATTCGACGTCATGGTTTGCGCCTTTCTCGAATTAAATCGGCACGTTCTCGCGTAGGTAGAATATTTTCTTTCAGGTTCAATCCGCTGATCATCCCAAAACGTCGCCGTGGTAACTGCTTCTTGTTCAGAGAGATTGGCATAATGTCTGAAATATGAGTCTCGGATCGGTAAAGCACTTTGGCAGATTTGCAGAAAGCGGTGAATATACCATTCTCTTTAATAAGTCTTCTTCCGCATCAAACGCCAAATAGAGAAATCGACAAAATCAGAAACAAAACAGCTCAGTGGCTTGACTTTCTGTTGGGTTGTGAGACGATTTAACCCTTCCAAAATTAGAATGTCAGGGTTGATCTGATGACATTAAATTGATCAGGAATAATGTCATAGGTTGGATGAGAATAAATTGGCGCAGTAACATTTGGCTTACCGGATTTTGTTTATCTGCCACGAATCAGTCGCGGCGTATTGTAAGAAATTGGAAGAAAGTCTTTTTATGCAATAAATTGTGCTGAAGATATGCTAACGGGTGTAAGGAAGCCATCTGTCGTAATCAAATCGACTTTACGTTGTTTTGGTACCAAATGGCTTAGAGAGCGATTGCAGAATCGGGCAAGAAGTACTCCTACCGCTACACTGCCAGCTAATACTAATACAATGTAGAGGCACGTTTGTGCTCTCTCTCCAAGAAAACGGCGTCAACATTTGGCGACGAATATTTTCATCTATATAGTAGTTAATCAAACGGACTAACGGTAAATAGATAGTACGAACTTCGTCACTGGAAAGCTCTTCATTTATTCCAAGCAGAGGCTTTGAGATCCCTGTTCGGTTAATGTTAACGGTACTGATTTGCGCAATCCGCCCAACGTCGCCGATCAAATGATAAAATGGCGTGTTGTTCCTGACATAGAAGGAGAAACCGAAAAGTCCACGTGCTGGATGCCTACTAGCCAATGATAGGTTTGCAAAATATACCTTATAAATAAGAGATTGAGCGAGTAAAATTTTGCATAATCAGCTAAATTCACCACGACGTTAGAGGGTTTTAAGCTTGATAATTAGACGAATAACCACTTTGTTACTACTTGTCAGGCATAAAAATCCCTTATAATACGCCTCACTTGTTTACGACGCCGACTTCTAGCTTCAGTGGTAGAGCAACTGACTCGCAATCAGTGGGTCATCAGTCTCGACCTCGATAGTCGGCACCACTTTCGTCGTATTCAAGTTCAACTTAGGAGTGGAGGGATTCCTGAGGCAGCCAAAGGGACCGTGACTGTAAATCCGCCGTGCTCAGCCTTCGAAGGTTCCGAATCCTTTCTCCCTCCACCATTTCTAAGCGACCGATGGGACAGATGAATTAAGACAGCGGGCATCGATAATGGCTATTACCTTAGCCTTCCAAGCTAATGACGCGGGTTCGATTCCCGCTGCCCGCTCAAGCGCTGATATAGCTCAGTTGGTAGAGCGCACCCTTGGTAGGGTGAGGTCGGCAGTTCGAATCTGCCCTATCGAGCACCACTTCTTAATCAATCTCTCCATTACAAAGTTTTAATACTGGTTAGTCTGTAAATTGAACCATCGATAACCGTGTTTGTTTAGAGGGACTCTCAATAATCTAAAAGAAAAATTTGAACGTACGAAAACCGCACGTTAACGTGGGTACAATCACATGCGTTGACCATGGTGGTAAAACCGCTTTAACTGCAGCTATCACAACCGTATTAGCAAAACACACCGGTGGTGCAGCGCGTGCATATCTGACCAAATCGATAACGCGCCGGAAGAAAAAGCGTGGTATCACCATCAACACATCCCACGTTGAATACGACACGCAACACGTCACTACGCACACGTTGACTGTCCGGGACACGCCGACTATGTTAAAAACATGATTACCGGTGCGGCGCAAATGGATGGTGCTATTCCTAGTAGTAGCAGCAACTCGATGCCTATGCCACAAACTCGTGAGACACATCTTATTAGGTCGCCAAGCAGGTGTTCCTTGCATCATCGTATTCCTAAACAAATGCGACGCATGGTGATGATGACGAAGAGTTATTAGAATTAGTTGAAGAATGGTGTTCGTGAACTTCTTTCTCAATATGATTTCCCCGGTGACGATACACCAATCGTACGTGGCTCTACGTGCTGACAAGCGTTAAAACGGCGTAGCAGAATGGGGAAGATCCTTGAATTAGCGGTGCCACTTAGACTCTTACATTCCTGAACCTGAGCGTGCTATTGACCAACCGTTCCTTCTTCCAATCGAAGACGGAAGTTCTCAATCTCCGGTCGTGTAGCACTGTAGCAACAGGTCGTGTTGAGCGCGGTATCATCCGTACCGGTGATGAAGTTGAAATCGTTGGTATCGACCAACTTGCGAAAACAACCGTAACCGGTGTGTTGAAATGTTCGTAAATTACTTGACGAAGGTCGTGCAGGTGAAAAACATCGAGTGCATTATTACGTGGTACTAAACGTGGAAGAAATCGAACGTGGTCAAGTATTAGCGAAACCGGGTTCAATCACTCCACACACTGACTCTCGAATCTGAGATCGCACGTACTATCCAAAGAAGAAGGTGGTCGTCATACTCCATTCTTTCAAAGCGTTGCGTCCACAATTCTAGCTCCGCACAACTGACGCAACCGGCACTGTCACTGAGGTTACCAGAAAGGCGTGGAAATGGAGCTGTGCTGCGATAACATCAAAATGACCGTATGCTGTAATCCACCCAATCGCGATGGACCAAGGTTTACGTTTCGCACTCCGTGAAGAGCGTGGTCTGCACAGTAGGTGCTGGCGTGCAGCTAAAATTATCAAATAATTGATAATAAACCTGATTAGAAAAGGCGTATCGACCGATGCGCCTGTTTCTCATGGTTTTGATAAAGTGAATCTGATGAAAACATCATTGATGACCGCACTTTATTTCTCTAAAGTGCGGTCATTTTTCTATTATATTTTCTAGCAAGTGGTGGAACGGAGCAAATGCCCATATCGAGGTTTGTTCGATCCATGTGTTTTGTGGAACATCAACCACGCATAATCATCAACCACTCCTGCGTCAGCTGGTGCGGGAAAACAGTAACGAAATGAGCATTTGGCACATCTCACGAATAGCGCGCGCAGTGTTTCCGGTGTCCACTAAATCGTCAATGACGATAAACTCCTTTCCTCCGCCATTTTCTAATTGAGCTGCATGTAAGACCTGCACCACTCTGCTGTTTATCGTGGTTATGGCTGGCGATACAAATGGTTTTGCTACGGGCGAATACCCAACCTCACGGGCAAGCACTGCAGCCGGAAAATAAGCCGCCGCTGCCGACTGCGACGATGCCCTTCCATTGGGAAGTCTGGGTAAACGTTCGGATAATTTGCGTGCGTGCATATGGAACATATCCCACGTCACAACATATTTTTCACTCATAAACACACCTTTTAAAATTTTATTACGGGCATCGCCCTGGAAAACATTGCGTTAGGATAACCCGAAATGGCATTTTATGCTATTATTTTCTAATAAGGAGGAACTATGTCAGATACAAACAAATTAAGTCCGAATTTATTATGGAAATGGTTTGATCAAATTCTGTGCAATCCTGTTATCCATCCTATCAAGAAAATGAATCTGCAGGAATTCATCATCAACTGGGCAAAAGGGAAAGGCTTTTACACGCGGAACGGGATGATGTAGGCAGTATGCGCTAATCCGTAAACCGCGCAGCAGGCATGGAAAAATCGTCAAAAGTTGCTTTACAGGCGCACTTTGGATATGGTGCCGTGAGCGAATGAAGCGTAGCTCGCATAATGCCACTGAGATCCTATCCGTCCTTATATTGATGGTGAATGGGTGCGTAAAGCTACAGACACGACCTTAGGGGCGGACAACGGTATTGGGATGGCATCGACGTTAGCCATTTTGTGACAGTGATGATATTGCCCATCCCGACGTAGAAGTGTTACTCACCCATGACTGAAGAACGTGGCATGGAAGGCTATCGGATTACGTCCAAATTGGCTACAAAGCGACACATCATGATTAACACCGACACAGAAGAAAACTGCAGAAATTTATGTGGGTTGTAGCCGGTGGCGAAAATGCGAGATGTGACATTGCCTGTGGAATATCAAGACAATGCCTTCTCTCAGCTATCAAATTGTCTTAAGGGTTGCGTGGCGGACATTCCGGTTGCGATTATCCATACCGGACGTGCCAATGCGATTAAAGTGCTTGCGCGTTTTCTTAGCGTAAAAGCTCACCCAACATCAACCGCACTTTGATTTCCTTTTAAGCGACATTCGCGGCGGTTCTATTCGTAACGACTATTCCGCGTGAAGCGTTTGCAAACTGTTGAACTTCAACGGTGACGTGGCTCAACTAAAAAGCGCGGTGGAAAAATTTTGCTGTTTTATTAAAGCTGAACTGGCACCAATTCGGAACCGGAATCGCACGTTTGATTTGCAGCCCGTTGGAGAAATCTGAGAAAACCTTTACTGTGGCTAGCACACAACGTGATCTCATTTCTTGAACGATGCTACCGAATGGTGTGATTCGTAAATAGCGATGTATTAGAAACGCAGCGTGTCATCCCTCAGCGTTGGCGTATTAAAAACAGAAGAGAATCAAATTAAAGCTGCTAATTTTGAGTGCGTTCACTTATTGATAGCGGCAAAAGAATATGTTGCCGAGATGTTGGCTTGTCCAGCTTGCTTCATTAAAGTGGTGCTTGTGCTGAGTTCTCCGGCTCTTGTATCGGGCTGCGTCACAGGCACATTCACCAATTGTTGATTTAACCCATAAAATCTGTCTGCGGACGTCTCTGGGCCATGAGCAACAATCCAAAGTGATTCACGCCGGTCTGGAAATGTGGTTTTACTGGAAGAAATCTGTCCGAATATGGATATGGTATCCATCAGCCAGCACCGCAAAATGCGCACTCACGGATGAGAAGGTTCATATTCCGGCGTACAAATTCTGCTGGTCTTCGATCGCTGAAACGGTTAGCAGAAATTCCGCGAAATAACTTTCGTTGGAAAAAGAAAAACCCGCTCTTCGATGGCGCGGGTTTTCTCTTTATACGCTTCAAAATGCATTAAAAACTGACCGCACTTTTTAATTTTTCAGTGCGTTAGTTTCAGCCGACAGGTACGACGTTCTGCCGAGACGTTATATTTGCAAGCCAAGTCTTGTAAAAGTCGCTTGGTTTCATCCAACCAGCGGGCTTTGATAATGTCTTGCTACGTGCATCAAGATTATTTAATGCCACGCAAGCTGATCAGCGGCTTGTGCTTCATAGTTTTCTATTTCTCTAACTCCGCGGCAAAAATTAGCTTTTGTCTTCCAAGTACAACGCCGGTGCGTAGGTTTCTTCATCACGATCGTCTGTTGGCAAATCAAACGCCACATCAGCACCGGTCATGCGTGATTCCATTTCCACCACATCTTGTGGAGAAACGCCTAACCTTATTTGCCACCATGTCCACTTCGTTTTCATTAAACCAACCTAAGCGTTGCTTTGGTTTTGCGTAGATTAAAGAACAACTTACGTTGCGCTTTTGTCGTCGCAACTTTCACGATACGCCAATTACGCAAAACGTATTCGTGAATTTCCGCTTTGATCCAATGCACCGCGAAAGACACTAAGCGAAGCACCTGACTTCCGGGTTAAAACGCTAACCGCTTTCATTAAACCGATATTGCCCTCTTGAATTAAATCCGCTTGCAGGCAAGCCATAACCGGAATAACCACGGGCAATATGGATAACGAAGCGCAAGTGAGATAACACGAGTTTTTGCTGCTTCAATATCTTCGTTGTAATACAAACGTTCCGCGAGTTCCTTTTCCCTCTTCCGCCGTTAACATCGGGTATTCATTCGCTGCGCGAATATAGGCTTCTAAGCTTCCTTGGGGAACTAACATCATGGTTTGAGTTTCTTTTATCCATCATCTTCCTTCTTAGTAAAGTCACCAGGCTTGATTGAGAGAGCCAGTTATAACACAATTTCATGAGAATCTCAATCGGTTTTAGCGATTGAATTCGATCTTTTCATCGTTTATATGACCAATGCCTGAAAGTTCGTTTATTTTACTAAAAACGACCACGCATCATGAGGTAAATTGTCCCCTAAAATCAATAGTCCACATCATCAGAAGCAAAGCCAAAATAGGGATATACTAATAACGCTTTAGGATAGGGTCTGATGTACCTTGATAAATATGTAATCCTACGTTTTGCCATGGATGCTAGTCCAAACGAATGCCCAAAATGAAACCATGAAACCATTTTGAATAGCATAAGGCAATAAACGGATTAAGAATAATAGTTGCACACACTATAAACCGACGAACAGCCACCAATAAATCCACCTCACCACCATTTAACGTTAAGTAAGTGGAACAACCCACAAATGCCGGTGCAAGTTGAATACCTATCGCTGGACGTACGGCAGGTGCAACGGGTTCTAAATTGCGTAAACGATGCAAAATTGCCGGTTCAAGGCTTAGCCACGAAAAACATGCCGGCACCAAAAAGAGCATTCCCAACTCGCTATACCCCAAATAGCTAATGCTGTGCCGCTGACAAAATTAGTTGCTACGGTTGGTAAATACATAATCGGTGTTGCGGCTTCTGCTTTGTGAATGCCGCGCCATAACCCAGCAACGCGGAAAGCGGCGAAACCTAACTGCCCTATGATCCCTAATGCAATTAATCCTATGGATAATGGTAAGGCATATGGCAAGACAGCCAAGCCAATTAAAATGAGAGAGTGATGGGAATTAAACTGATAAAACAGCCCAGAATTAGGAGTGATGTAATTCTTTCTTTTGGCTTGTTGAGGAAACGGTACCATTTTCACGCCATAAGCCACAATAAATATCAACCAAATGATAGTCGCTAAACCTAGCAAGGTTTCGCTAATAATCGAAGGTAGTCCTGCAGTATGCGTGCCATAACGCCAAGCCAAGCCTAACGCGGATAAGCCTAAAACAATACTGAAATAATTGACGGGAATAGGAAATGGTTTTTGCTGTTCCATTAGTGAGCCTCAATGTGATAACACAAGTCTTGTTCAATCACGCGCAGTAATAAATCAATATTCGGGTTTGCCCGGAAATTACGACATCTTCCGTATGCTCAGCGAAAAGTTACAAGCCTTTCTGTGCGAAGTGCGGTCTAATTTTTCCGTTAAATTCCTCTGCAAGCGCGTTATATACCGTAATGAACCTAATTTGTGCAGTGCCGGAATTTGAGTGAACCTGTTTACTGTTTTTCAAAATGTTGATTTCACTCAGATGCTCAATTGTCGGTAATGTGACTAAAAATTTCGTTTAAAATGTCATACTGTTCCTGTAATTAACTGATGGTTTATTGACTATCCACTTCACCGTACTTGCCGATAAAACGTACTTCCGGTTGTAATTGAATGTCGAAGCGAAGTGCTACCAAATGATAAACTATGATGGCCAAATTCAACGACATCAGATGCGGTGGCATTGCCTTTTGTTTATAAGAACCAAGGCTTGTTGCCGATGTAACGCTGCGCCGCCGATGCAGCCTTTTAGTTGCATTGTCAATAAGCCAACCTGCGGCCAATTTTATGCTGCCATCTGCTTGTGGAAATGCGGAATCGTCGGGTATTTCTTGCTGTAGAGCAGCCCAAATTGCTGGGCGGAAACAACAGGGTTTTTGAAGATAGCTACCAGCATTACCAAACTGTTTCGGATCGGGTAATTTACTTGGCGAACGAGTACAAATTTCCGCAAAATGTCCGCAGAACTGACCGCACTTTTATCTAGGTTTGCTAAGTTGCCATATTTCAACACCGGTTTCCAATCTTTTGCCAGTTTTAACTGGGACGGCTGTCACCACATAACCTTGTGCATATTTATGTTTTGAATACACTTTCCCGGATAGCCGAATTCACTCGGGATTGGTTAAACGGAATTGGGCTCGCTGGAGGCTAAGTTTAATACCTCTACATAGTCGCACTACGTCCTTTAAATTCAACGCCGTAGGCACCGATATTTTGGATGGGGGCAGAACCTGCGCATCCCGATTAAGGCAAGATTTTCCAAGCCGTAAATGCCTTGTTCGATGCTCCACTGCACTAAATCGTGCCATACTGGCCACCATTAATGTAAATAATGGAAATGCTGGTCTTTCGTGTTGAATGCCAAGTAGACGGTTAATGAGTACGGCACCGGCAAAAATCCTCGACAAATAACACATTGCTAGCCCTGCTAAAACAACACACAGGCAGATTTTTCTTGTTGGCACTCGTCCCATACCTGTTTTCCAGTTGAGGAATGGAGGTGATTTATGATGGCATGTGCCGGAATGGCAGTATGAAACGATTGTAAATTCTGCATAATTTCCTCTGAATTAAGATGATACGTGCGCCAACGTGACTTTCACTGTGCCGCCACTTGCTTGATTAGTAATGGTGAGCTTGGCGTTGAGTTGTGCGCTACGTTCATGCATGGATGTTAAGCCCGTAATGTCCATCCGGTTTCTCTAAACTTGAATGCCCTATGCCGTTATCACGCACAATGAGTTCTTGTTCGCCATCTCGTTGGTACGAGCGATAACTCAATGAGCGTGGCTTGTGAGTGTTTAATGGCATTGACACTGCTTCGCGTACGATCGTGCAAGGCATTGACTACTGTTGTGCATTAAAACTTTGCGAAGGCAAAAGAACAATCTACGCTCATTTGAATATCTGTTTGATTGCGCAAGGAATCAATCAGCTGTTCTAATGCGCGAGTTTCAAATTTACCTCCTGAATGGCTGTAAGCGGAAGTAGCCAACAGTTCGCGCAACTGGCTGTAAACCATCACTTAAGGCTTGCTCAAACTGTTTAATGATCATCAAACTTTTATGTTTAGAGCCTGGTTCGTCTTTATTTAAGTTATGCTTAAGTAGAGTCAGTTGAATTTGTAAAATGCCAAAACTTGAGCCAACGAATCATGTAATTCACGCGCAATAATAGAACGTTCTCCATGGCACTAGCTGTTCTTGTTGACGTTGTGTCGCTGGAAATACAGGGAGCGGCTTAGCATTTGCGCTAAGTTTTGCATGGTGCGTAAATCAGGCAAGGAAGCCCTGCGCTCAATACAACACCAGCCTAAGGTTTCTCCTTCAATGGTCACTTCTGTTTGTTGTAATTCCAAGTCGTCATTTTTCTCACCTAAGCAAATGTGCTAATGTGCCACATCCAATACATCCAGCTCCAGATAGCGCAAATGTTCGCTGAGCATGATGTTTCTGTAAGACTAGTGCAAAATTTTACCGTCAATTTTATTGGTTTGTACAAGTTGTGAACAGTGATATAGCGTGCTAAAAGAGGTGGTAGTTTGTTGTACTCGTTTGTTTTCATTTACATGTCGCCTCCGCTGGAATATAACTTGCTTAAATCCACTACTATCTTTTGGTAAACGTGCGTGCCAAAATGCCACTATCAACTCATCTTCTTTCTTAAGATTCAAAGGAATATGATTGAATTGCCCCATTTGTACTTGAATACTGGCGCGCGTCAGTTGTTCCAATGGTGTCACGACGGCTTTGCGTGAGTATACCAATTTACATAAGACACCATGGCAACGATGAGGTAGCATAGAAACAATAATGACGCATAATGCCCCAAATCCATCTTTTCTTCCGCCGAATGTTGCAAGGCGAACACGAACTGATCCACTTGTGTCACATAATTGGCAATGTTTTGTTGATATTCGGAAAAGCTGCCTTCTCGTGCAAGGCATTCCATGCCTTCCCAGCGTTTAATCAAATTGTGATAGGCATCTTTTTACTCTTTGTGAGGCGAAAGGATGATAATTAATTTCATCAGGGATTTTAATGCAAACCGACGCGATATTGACGTAGGCTTGTTTCACCATTTGGGGGATTGTGTTCGATTTCATAGAGTGGCGGTAACTCTGCATCCGTAATGAACCAGACACATTAATTGCTTCTGCATAAAGGAACGATTCCCTTCCATTAGTGTTAAAACTAAATGCGCTGATAATGCCAACAAAAGCTAATAATTACGATGAGATAGTTGGCTATGCGGGTAGAAACAGAATGCTTGATTTTCACAATACCTTGGTGAAAATGTGCCGCTAGTTTTAACAAAAGTGCGGTCTCTTTTATAAGAGTTTTTAGGGAGAATGAGAGCAAACCAATAATAGAGTTTGATCTAAAACAAATTGAGCGCAGAAGGTGAGGAAATACTTATTTGTAGTTATGTTAATTGGCTATGAAGGATTGACTACAGATTCAAAATAGATTAATAGGTAAAGACGAATGACAACGCTCTGATGTTTCACGGCGCCATGCACGTGGTTCTTTCTTGTCATCGTTATGTACAGAACGAACATCCAAGGTTTTAATGGCATCTGACCACCCTGGAGCAAAGATAACCAAGTATTTATTCAGCATTGCACCCGTTGTAGAAGACTGTATTAGCGTGAAACACATACTTTATTTAAGGGTGAGGCGGTTTTCCGCAAGTGCAATTTAGCCAAGGCGAATGTACTTTTTGGCCATAAATGCGTGGATGTTTGCAAACAACCGATTTTTCCGTTTAATAGATGAGAAACCTTGGGAACATAAGGTAGAAATCACCTCTTTATGCTTAACGCAACAGAAAATCGAGTGTCGTAGCTGTCAAGATAATCCGTCCGGTGAATGCGCCATTCGATTCCGCTTACAAATGGGTGGTGGCGCAGCCGATGGTAAACGTGGATAACTGCAATGGGTGTGGCGCCTGTTTAAACAGTTGTCCGGTGAATGCAACATTACGCATCCTAATAACGATGAATGAAACCGAAGTTTTAACTATGGAAGAAGCGAAAAGACCGGCACGTCGTCGGTTTGCGTGGTGCAAGGAAAAACCCCAAAAATACCCGCGATTCGTACCCGCACTTTTAGCGATTCCAACACAGAAGTGCCAACCTTTGACGAAAAAGATATGGTAAGATTGTTGCTGTTATGCAATCTCACGATCAGCATATCTCAGCTTAACAACATGGAATCTGTGAAAGATATTGACGGTGTTATTACCGTTTCGCTGATTTATCATCAACAGGATGAACAGCCTGAATAACTCAAAAATCATATAGTGGGGGGAAAACACTATGAATTTAAGTCGTAGAGACTTTATGAAAGCGAATGCTGCTGCGGCTGCAGCAACCGCAGCCGGACTTGCAATTCCGGTGAAAATGTAGAAGCCGCTGAATCCGAAATTAAATGGGATAAAGCCGTTTGTCGTTTCTGTGGTACCGGCTGTGCCGTATTGGTAGGAACCAAAGATGGTCGCGTTGTAGCATCACAAGGTGACCCGGATGCAGAAGTAAACCGTGGTTTAAACTGCATAAAGGTTATTTTTACCGAAAATCATGTACGGTAAAGACCGCTTAACCCGCCGATGCTTCGTGGCGAAAGACGGTAAATACGATAAAAACGGTGACTTCACACCGGTTAGCTGATGTCGCCTTTAAAAACCATGGCAGAAAAATTCAAAGCTGCTGTGAAAGAATTAGTACCAAACGGTGTGGAATGTTCAGTTCCGGTCAAACCACCATCTTGTTGAAGGTTATGCCAAAGCCAAACTTTGGAAAGCCGGTTTCCGTTCTAATAATATCGACCCGAATGCGCGCCACTGTATGGCGTCCGCAGCGGTTGCGTGTTTATGCGTACCTTTGGTATGGATGAACCGATGGCTGTTATAACGACATTGAAAATGCCGAAGCCTTTGTGCTTTGGGGTTCCAATATGGCGGAAATGCACCCGATTTTGTGGTCTCGTATTACCGATCGCCGTTTATCCAATCCGGATGTGAAAGTTGCGGTACTTTCCACCTATGAACATCGTAGTTTTTGAGCTTTACTCGACTATGGTTTGATCTTTAAACCACAAAACCGACCTCGTTATTTTGAACTATATTATCAATTATTTAATTCAAAATAATGCTATCAACTGGGATTTGTTAATAAACATACCAAATTTAAAAACGTGGTGAAACCGATATCGGTTATGGTTTACGGATAATCACCTATTACAAAAGCCGCTAAAAATCCAAACAGCGGTAAAATGTATGACAGTAACTTCGAAGAATTAAAAGCTTTTAGTTGCTGAATATACGTTAGATAAAGCGCATGAAATGTCCGGTGCCGAAAGATGTGTTGGAAAAACTTAGCAAAAATATATATGCGGATCCGAAACTTAAAGTGGTTTTTCTTATTGGACCATGTGGGTTTCAACCAACATACTCGCGGTGTGTGGGCGAACCACTTAATCTATAACATTCACCTATTAACCGGTAAAATTTCTATTCGGGTTGCGGTCCGTTCTCTTTAACCGGTCAACCATTCTGCTTGTGGTACGGCGCGTGAGGTAGGTACCTTTATTCACCGTTTACCGGCGGACTTAGTGGTTACCAATCCAAAACACCGTGAAATTGCAGAAAAAATTTGGAAATTGCCTGCAGGATTAATTACAGATGTGTTAGGGTTCCATGCCGTTGCGCAAAGCCGTGCATTAAAAGACGGCAAAATGCGTGTGTTATGGCAAATGTGTACTAATAACATGCAAGGTGGTCCGAATATTAATGAAGAAACTTTCCCGGGCTGGCGTAATCCAGACAATCTTTATCGTGGTTTCCGACCCATACCCAACTGTTTCTTGTTTAGCGGCTGACTTAATCGCTTCCAACCGCCAGTGTGGGTAGAAAAGAAGGGGCTTATGGTAACGCGGAACGCCGTACTCAATTCTGGCGTCAACAAGTGAAAAGCACCGGGTGAAGTCAAATCTGACGTATGGCAACTTGTGGAATTCTCTAAATACTTCACTACCGATGAAATGTGCACGGCAGAGATTCTTGAGAAAAATCCGGAATATAAAGGCAAAACTTTATATGAGGTGTTATATCGCAACGGTAATGTTGATAAATTCATTAAGTGATCTTGCTGAAGGTCAATTAAACGATGAATCTTATCACTTCGGTTTCTATTTACATAAAAGGGCTTGTTTGAAGAATACGCATCATTTGGTCGTGGTCATACCATGACTCGGCACCGTTCGATTCCTATCACAAAGCGCGTGGTTTACGCTGTACCTGTGGTGGACGGCAAAGAAACCTGTGCGCGTTACCGTGAAGGCTTTGACCCGTATGAAAGAAGGCGAAGGTGTGGCGTTCTACGGCTATCCGGATAAAAAGCGATTATTCTTGCTGTACCTTATGAGCCACCCGCAGAATCACCGGATGCTGAATACGATTTAGTGGTTATGTACCGTACCGTGTGTTAGAACATTGGCATACAGGTACCATGACCCGTCGTACCGGAATTGCACCGTTCTTTCCCGAACAACGTTGTTTGATGCACCCGAACGATGCACAAAAACGCGGGTTGCGTCATGGCGATAAGATTAAGATCGCTTCACGTCGTGGCGAAATGATTTCTTATTTAGATACTCGTGGTCGTAATAAAGTACCGGAAGGTTTGGTTTATACCACTTTCTTTGATGCAGGACAAGTTAGCCAATAAATTAACATTGGATGCAACTGACCCGATTTCAAAGAAACCGACTTCAAGAAATGTGCGGTAAAAAGTGAAAAAGCTTAAAAATACTGAAAACAGACCGCACTTTATGGTGCGGTCATTAAGACAATGAAAACCAACAGTAACACCTGATCGCCGAAAATTCCTCAAAGAAGCAACCCGCACTGCGGGTGGTTTAGTTAGGCTCGGTCTCTTATTAGGTTTACAACAAAAACACAAAGCTTAGCCCGTGAAGGTGTAGCGTTACGTCCACCGTTTGCTATTGAGGATGACGAGAAGTTTGCAGCCGCCTGTATTCGTTGCGGTCAATGGTGCAAGCTTGCCCATATGATATGTTGCATTTGGCATCCTTACTTTTCTCCAATGGAAGCCGGTACAGCCATACTTTATTGCGCGAGATAAACCTTGCGAGATGTGTCCCGATATTCCTCGTGCTCACGCTTGTCCAAGTGGTGCGTTAGATCGCATGCGCAGGATATTAACGAATCCCGTATGGGGGCTTGCTGTATTGTTAGACCACGAAACCTGCCTTTAACTGGCAAGGTTTGCGTTGTGATGTATGCGTTATCGTGTTTGTCCCTTTAATCGATAAGGCGATTACGTTAGAAAGTCATCGTAACGAACGTCACCGGTAAGCATGCTGTGTTTATTCCGACAGTACATTCTGATGCTTGTACCGGTTGTGGTAAATGTGAGAAAGCTTGCGGTATTGGAAGAAGCGGCAATCAAAAGTATTACCGATGTCTCTTGCTGCGTATGTTGGGTAAACATTATCGTTTAGGTTGGGAAGAAAATCGAAAGCAGGACATTCTCTTGCACCGGACGATTTGATTTCTATGCCGACCCGATGCCGGAGGGAATACCAACACCTGCAGGTGCTATTCCTGCAACAGGTGTTGAACAAATTCCAGACCCTGTTTTGGCACCGGTATTAGGAGGTAAGTAATGGCTAATGCACCAAAATTTGCCGGACGAGAAGCCAGAGAAAAACTGGGCTGGTGGTATGCTAATCGTTTCCCTATTTTGGCGACGTGTAAGTCAGCTAAGCATTTTGTTGATGTTTTTAAGCGGACCTTATTTGGGTGTTTGGATTTTTAAAAGGCAATTATAGCGGAAGTTTGCTTTTCGATGTTATTCCGTTTTAGTGATCCGTTACACTACCTTAGAAAGTCTCGAGCTTCTACCATTTACCGGGTATTCTCGACTTTCAGCGGTGCATTGATTATTTTTATAATCTATGCATTGTTAGGTAGTAAGGTTTTCTGTGGCTGGGTTTGTCCGTTAAACGTCGTCACCGATTGTGCGGCTTGGACTCGCCGTAAGTTGGGTATTCGTCAAACGGCAAAAATTCCACGCAGTCACGCTATGCTATCTTAGTCATGATTTTAGCCGGTAGTGCGGTAAGCGGTTTGTTACTATGGGAATGGGTGAACCCGGTTGCTGCATTAGAAGGGCTTTAATTTACAGCTTTGCGCAACAGCATGGTTAATCTTAGTTGTTTCTCTTTCTGATTTATTCATTGTCGAACACGGATGGTGCGGACACCTTTCGCCCAATCGGCGCAACCTATGTGTTATCGGTGCGAAAAGTCTGCTTCGGATCAAAGTGATTGACCGGAGCAAGATGCGATAATTGCACGGATTGGTCTATAACGTTTGTCCGGAACCACAAGTGTTACGTTCTCCATTACATCGGTAGTAACGAAAGCCTGCTTGTGCTTTCTCAAGATTGTATCAGTTGCGGACGTTGTATTGATGTTTGCGCTGAAAAAGTATTCACCTTTAGCCATAGGTTTACTAACGATATTCCTGTCGTCAATTTAAACCAATAAAAATATTTCCATCATTCGGGGGAGTGATTAAAATGACTAGAAAAACCTCTTTGCTTTTAGCGGTGCTGTATTCGCGGCATTGTTTGCGACTTCTGTCATGGCAGAACAATCAAACAGTGGTGCCGGAGACTTTTTCAATAATTCACCGGAAAGTGTTGCACCGGCATTCCACGATGCACCGAAACAAAGCGAATTACCTGCATTAAATTATGTTAACCAACCACCAATGGTGCCACATAGTGTAAAAACTATCAAATCACCAAAAATGTTAACCAATGCTTGAACTGTCACAGCGTTGAAGCTTCTCGTGTTACCGGTGCAACGCGTATTAGTCCGACACACTTGCTGATCGCGATGGTAATATCGGCTCCAGTTCATCTCCTCGCCGTTATTTCTGTTTGCAATGTCACGTTTCTCAATCTGATGTTGAGCCAATCGTGCCAAATGAGTTCAAACCAATGAAAGGTTACGGTAAGTAATTAAGGGCGATTATGTCAGATAAAAAGCAAATATTCTCATTCGGCTTTGGCGCTGGTTTAGATCACCTAGCCGCGTTGCGGGTTGGCACCATTATCGTTTTATCTTTTTATCGGCGGTATTTTATCCTGGGTCGGTTTTTAACTATGGTTTAGAACAAACCAACACAGAACAATTCCTGTTCAGGTTGCCATACAAATGATGCTTATCCGAATATTTACACAGCGTGCACTCATCAAACGCGTACCGGTGTGGGTGCAAGCTGTCCGGATTGTCACGTGCCACATGAGTTTGGTCCAAAAATGTGGCGTAAGGTGGTGGCAGGGCAAAAGAGGTGTACGCTCATTACATGGGGTTAACCGATACTATTGAGAAATTTAACGCACGTCGTCCACATGGCGGAAAATGAATGGGCGCGTATGAAAGCTAATGATTCTAAAGAATGTCGTAACTGCCATAAAATGGATCGCATGGACTTCTCTCAACAAAAACGGTGGCGCAAAAGATGGCATAAATTTGCGCAAGAAAACGGCAAAACCTGTATTGACTGCCATAAAGGTGTATTGCACACAATTTACCGGATAAGAGTAAAGTTGCTCCGGGTTGGTTGCAAGGTGCTGAGGTTGAGCCGGCTGAGTCAAAAGACAAAAATAAACCGGTTCAAAAACGTTGAGTTTTGGACCGCATCTAGTAGAAAATAGGCAACTTGAAGGTGCCTATTTTGATCTCTCCTAAATCTATTTTTACTTTCTGTGCAAATGCTCTTATCACTCTAAGATGCGTAACGGCTGGATATCGCTGTTACCTACAATGACCTCGGGTTGAATCGGAACGCAAACAACTGCCCGGCATAATGTCCACCTACGGTAAAAGGTGCAGACCTGCACATATTGATCTTCTACCTTTCGGTAAGCACCATAGTTGCTGATAAATATTTTCCTGTTTAGCAAAAACGTCCGCTTTGTACTGTCTAACACGGTTTTTACATTCGCCAATGAGTTTCACATTATCACCGACGACCGGCAATGGGTTTTTGTGCATAGCCATTTTTCAATTAGTTCTGGTGTCAGTTCAAACCCTCGCTTCCAACAAATAACGGTGATTTGGAAACAACGACCATAACACCGGCAAAAAATGGCTTTGTTACTTGGAATAGCTGTCCATAAGGTTCATAAACCAATACTTCCGGGCGAAGTAACACGTCAATTAACCGCACTTTATCTTCCGGATAACCGGTGCGAATCGGCGGAGCGACTTCACGCCCTGTCGCATCTTCACGTAATTGTTCCAGCACGGTTTCCCGCCCAGGTTTTCCATACGCTTTGGACACGCTGATTTTCATCGTCTAATAATTGTCCGCGTGTATCCCAGTGGAGCCCTTCCGTGCCGTGAATAATCTTCGTTTTAAAACCGGCTTGTGTCAGGGCATCACGCATAAACAGGGCATGGTAATCTTCTTCAGCATCGTAATCCTGCATAATATGGACTAACGATGTCGCATGGCTGTGTTTCCACTGTATCTGCCAACGCATTAAGTAAACCTTCGCTCGGATCATGCCCCGCAGTGAGGCTGGCTTGTGTTTGCCCAACGTGGCAAAGATTGCGCCCGCTTCAGCATGACAAGAGGCGGAATCAGCATTGTATTCATACACTTTCAAACCGCGCTCATCGAGACAGAAATCTAATCGTCCACTGATGGTTTGATAACGACGATTTTGCCAAGATAACCGCAGGCGAGGCCAAAGCAGTTTTGGGATGTTGAAATATTGCAATAAGTTATCGTCTTTGAGAACTTTGTCGGTGGCGTGCAAATACATGAGATGCAATTCATTCGTGGCGCGAATCAGTTCATGTTGTGCGCTTTCCGAAAGCGCAAAATAACGATATTGATCACCATGATTCACTCGATGCCCTTGCATTGCTTTTAACGTACGCCGCCTCTAACGGTTTTGTTTCATCCAGCCAGTTTGCTGAAAACTGCCCTGATTCTCAATATGTTTTGCACAAATGTTGAGTTTATTCGGCGCCGGCATAGGTTGTGGCAGGCTGAATTCCTCGTTGTCCGTTTGAATCATCCAACCGAGGATTTCTGTATCATCAAAAGGTATCCTGTAAGCGATAGCCGTCCTTTGTAATCGTCATTGGCAATTCACGGGTCCATTGTTGACCGCTCGGTAGGCGGGAGTGAATTACATTTTGTTCCGCAATGCGGACTTTATCTGTCAGCACCTCGGTGATAATAGCTACATGGCCGGTGTGTTTGAACTCGCCACCTTCCTGCCAGATCAGCAACGCACCACATTCCGGCGCTCGCTTTCCACCATTGGCAAAAGGCTTGCAGTGGTAACAATGCGTCATTCACTACTTGGCGTAGAAAAACGCAGGGGAAAAATTTCGTACGCCATGCCCACATCGGTGAAGACCATGCCGTAATTGAGATAAAAGATAGCGACGGGCGAATTCCACATTGCCACCTATAGCCCATGTATTCGCCACCCAGGTAGCTACGAAAAAGCGGCGTCGTCAGGGTATTCCTGCGCATCTGCTGTGTTATAGTCTGAAGAATAAATGGCAACACCACCGGGCGCATAACCCAACAAGCTGCCGAAAGGATCATGTGTTGTGATATTAGGAGAACGATCCGGCATAACAACTCCGAGAAAAAGTAAATCAAAGCCGTAGTATAGATCTTTTACTTTTTCCCCCAACGAACTTATCTATCACCGCACTTTGGCGGTGAGATAACTATTTATTCAGTAATGCGGTGAGTTTTTCAAAATACGCTTTTGTGGTGTAATATCGATCAAACTTTGATGATATCCTTCAGCGCTGTCGGTGCTTTTACGCACTTTAATCATCGCCTTCAATTAAACGGATGATTTCTGCTTTATCGGATAGTGGAGCGTGTACATGTTGGGCTGGTTGGGCTGCAAAAGCGCCACTTCAACGGGCGATCTGCAGCCGCGGCAATGCATTAAACCACTGTCGTCCACCACGATCGCCGTGCAGTGAGCAACACCAAATCTACCGCCTGATTCAGATTAGTTTGTCCCGCTAAATTTAAACAAAACGGTTGCAACTCGGCAGGTAATGCATTGCGAATTTGTTCGCCGGCTTCTACGTCTTTCGGGAACCAAACAATCACGGCATAGCCTTTTTCAATCAGCGCATTTCTGCCAATTTAGCGTAATGATAATGTGGCTAACGTTTTGCCGTACGCAAATTCGCGCCCGGACAAAACCAATAATCGGACGATTACCTAAAAGTGCGGTCTGTTTTTTCAAAATGTTTTTAAGGTTTTCTGCCTGTTGGGTTGACTCAACGGTTAAGTAAGGTTTTAAAACGGAATATCTGCCGCCTTCGGCACCGCATTTTCAAAACGCCAATGCCACATAACGCTGCACCATCATCGGGTAATCCCGCTTATTGTTACGTAAGTCATTGAGCAGAAAAATAACGACTTTCCTTTCCAACCACGACGCACGGCAATTTTCTCAAATAAAGGGATAAACGCGATTTTAAAGAGTTCGGCAAAAACAATCGCCATGTCATACCGATGACGTAACGCTTTGCTAAACGATAACGTTCACATAGCGCAAATTTGCCGTGTCCGAGCGGCATTTCAATGGCGTTACGCACTTCTGGCATGCGTGCCAGCAACGGCTACACCAGTTCGGCGCCATCACATCAATTCTGGCAAGTTGGATATTGAAGTTTAAGTTGTTGATATAAACTGTGCGACATCATCATATCGTCGACCCAAGAAGTACCGATAATTAGGATATTCACGCTTTTGCTCTTGAGGTAAAAAGTGCGGTTAAAAACGTCATGAATTTTAACCGCACTTTATTTTTGTTTTTGAATGGGGGAAGTGTGAATTATTTGATTCAACCACGCCATATATTCTGCCACGCCTTCTGCCACGGTTTTAAACGGTTTGTCGTGGCCGGTAGCTCGGAGTTTGGTTACAATCCCGCTTGGGTGTATTCTTGATAGCGAGATTTTTAAATGTTCCGGAATGGAATGGTTTCTACTTCGCCTTTGCCATGAATTTAATCACGGCTTTTGCCACTTTCAGCGAAAAGATTCCGCAGTGCCGGTAGCCACAGTTGAAAAATACCGGAAATGCCGTTTTGCCAGCACCAAATGTTCACTGCAGCGACATCGCCTACATACACGAAATCACGGCGGAAGTGTTCGCTACCGGCGAAGAGTTTCGGGTTTTCACCTTTGAGAATTTGATTATTTAAGTGGAACGCGACACTTGCCATAGAGCCTTTTGTGGCCTTCTACGTAGCTCGTACACGTTGAAATAACGGGAAGCCGCACACCGGTGATTGAGCTTCAGGTAAAATCGCGCGCACATATTGGTCGAATAAGAATTTGGAATAGCCGTACACGTTCAATGGCCTTTCAAATTCGCGTTCTTCGCGGAATTCGGTTTTGTCGCCGTAGGTGGCGGCACTGGAGGCATAGAAGAATGGAATTTGGCGATCTCAAGCAGTAATGCAACAACTCCTTGGAATATTCGTAGTTGTTATGCGATGATGTATTTGCCGTCCCATTCGGTGGTGGCGAACACGCACTCTTCATGGAAAACGGCATCGATGTCACCTAAATCATCGCCGGCGATAATGGAGGCGATGAAATCTTCTTTGTCACAATAATCAGCGATGTCTAAATCCACCAAATTAATGAACTTTGTGCTGTCTTTAAGTTATCTACCACTAAAATGTCTTTTATGACCCATGTCATTTAATCGCTTTTGACGATATTGTTACCAATAAAGCCTGCGCCACCGGTTACGATAATCGTAGTTCTGTCCTCTACTAGATATGAAAGTTGTCGCTCATTGTACCGATTTGGCTCACCACGTAAAGAAGTATTCGCAATCAAGTTAGGCTTGATTGTTCGCCGGTTGATGCTGCTGGCAAAGCCACACTGTTCAAAATGTCGTTTTGCATGATGGGTCTTAAATGTGTCTTATAAAACTGTCGCCACAAAAACAACCGCACTTTTGGGCCCCAATAGCTTGTCCAACCGGTTGTCGCCAAATCCATTTTGCCGACGTGCAAATGATACACGGAGGAGTAACGCCCATTACGCCATTGCGTTGCTAATTCTCCCCGAGGATCGTTACACCGTGGTGAAACCATATTGATGTACCATCAGAGTACCCGGCCAACATCTTGTGCAGAATCCCGGGAACGCACGCAACGGAAACCACAGGATAGCCTTCTTTTGCCAGATCATCACTGCTGACGAGGTGTAACGACAGTATGCCACACCAGGTTCAAAAGCAAAGTACCGGTAGGCTTGTTCCTGATCCAGTTGTGGCAGAAAAACGGCTGCCTTGTAACCGTAATAACGCCGTGGCGTTGAGATTATCCGCCAAGGCTGTCGGTTTGCAGAATAAAATCCAAGATACTGCTCACGATCAGCAAAGTGAGCAATACAAAGAAACGGCATTTTTCAGCAATGATATTAATCGACTTTCATGGCGGCGGTCTCGGCTTCGTGTTTAGTGCCTTTAGCTAACATTCTGAGCTGTAAAATCAACCGCCTCTTTAACTGTTCCCTGCCCTGTTTTTACTCTTGTCCAAGGCGTTGGCGCCGGGCAGTAAAGACACCGGTTACCATGCCTTCCGCCCGTACGTAGGCAAATGTATTGGGAATAGCTGTTTTGTGAGCGATGTGGCCTGCCAGCGTTCATCAACGAACACGTTTGATTTCACGGGCGGCTGCGGCACGGAAGCGATTGGGATGCCGGAACTCGGCGCAACAACAGGCGTGGAATACGTTTGGGCTGTTATTGATGAAATCTCAAAAGAAGGTTTCTGCACCGAAATCACACGACGCTGCCGCCGTTGGCGATGCGTTTGCGTGCTTTGTCGCACGAGTCGACGTAGGGTTAGTCCCTGCACTCGTCAACCATGGTGAGACCCACCTGTTCATATATCACGAAAAATGTCGATAAAATGAGGTCGGCGCAATGCCGGCTTTCGCGAGACACTTCCCTGCAGGCTTTAAATCGACCTCCGCCGTCAGCTGGTTGAACGCGCGGCATCAATGAGAGCTCGACGAGTGTTGTGCAAGTGAATACCGACCATGCTTACTCCATTAATCTAAAAGCGGTTTAATCGAGTTAGAAACCGCTTCGGCACGCGCGCGCATAACGTACACGCAATGGGGAACCGGGACGGTAAACAAATGACATCACGCGCGCCGCTGTGGTGTACATGACATGGCAGATATTTTAACGCCACCACGAGCGCCCCTCACTAAGAACCGCAAGCGTGGTGGCATTAAAGTCATGCCGGCATGTACCGCCACCATGTTACGCGCAAGGTTTCCAAACTGGTTGCTTGGTAATGTGAATTTCTCTTTTGCGCCGGCAGTGAAACAACAGCCAAGTTGCCTCGATTTGCAAACAGTGCCCATCATCCAACATTAACATTTCACGATCTTTCAGCATACTCATTGAATGGTCTCTTCCTTCGCCCAAGCGATGTAGGTTTCGCACTACCAACAGCATCGTTAAAATAGCGGCAGCACTTCGATGAACGGTTCGGTTTCGACGCACGGAGGCGAGACAATACGCAATCTACAGTCTCGCCGGTTTCTAATTGTTCCAATAATTGATGCTTTGTGTTTCGTACAAGAATAACTCGAGTTCAGGGAATGCCTGTTGTAGCGCCGGAACACGTGCGGCATTAACAATACCGGATGGTTGGAATGAGACGCCAACATGCAATGGACCGCTCATCTTTTGCCTTGGTTGGCTTGCCATTTCTTTTAATAATTTCACTTTCACGTAGATAGTTTTGGCTTTGCTCCACCAGCGATCAAACCTGATTGAGTGAATAAAACCTTACGACCGGTACGTTCCAATAAAAATAATGCCGAGTTCGTCTTCTAATTCTACGAATTTGGACCGCTTTGCTGTAGTTGACTGACATGACAAGAATCTCGCTGCACGACGTACACGCTTTGTATTCAGCGCAAGCGCCAAAGGTATTCTAAATCGCGAATATTCATAGGTCCTCATTATAGAAAGTAAACAATTAAAAGGGGATAGAATTAATTGATTGTGACTATCATACAATGCTATAATCATCGTCATTTAGAATCTGTTTATAAGGTTTTGTACAGCAGTTTCTAATCCGTCTTCACAGTCATTAATAGGGAGAAAATCATGTCCAATATGGAAGGTAGTTCCGCAAGCGACATTCCGCACTCGCCAAGGCGACCAATGGGTTGATGTAACTTCATCCGAATTATTATTTGATAACAAAATCTTGTTATCGTTTTCTCTCTCTACCGCGCATTTTCACCCCAACTTGTTCTTCTTCTTCCCACTTACCACGTTACAAAATCGAATTAGCGACCAGTATTCATACGGCGTTGATGACATTCTCCGTGGTTTTGTGAACGATACTTTCGTTGGCGAACGCATGGAAAGGCAACGTACTAGAAAAAGCTCGATGGGGCTGATCACTTTCGTCGGGATGGTAATGGTGAATGCACCGAAGGCATGGGTATGTTGGTAGGTAAAGAAGATTTCAGGTTTCGTAAACGTTCATGGCGTTATTCTATGCTCGTGAAAAACGGCGTAGTAGATGTTCACTCGAGCCAGATCGAGCCGCGACCCATCTGGCAGCGTCCGGATGCCGGCCACCATGTTGAAATATTACCTTGCAACCGCAACAACACCAAGTTCAAGAATCCATCGCGATTCACTAAAACCTGGTTGTCCGTTCTGTGCAAAAAGCAAAACAAATGTTACATGACAAAGGCTTGCTTTTCGAAGAAATCGTATTAGTCATGATGCAACTATCGTGAGCGTGTGCGTGCGGTTTCTGGTCGTGCGACTGTGCCACAAGTCTTCATCGGTGGTAAAACACATCGGTGGCAGCGATGATTTAGAAGCGTATTTCGCGAAATAATCAGCGTATAGACTGAATAAAAAGGGCGTCATGTCGACGTCCTTGTAGTTAATAATGCGGCGGTGGGGGTTTCTTCCGCTTGGCTGCAATATTGAAGGCTGTATGTCTTTCATATTCACGCGTAACGGAGCTGCGTTGCATGTCTTGTCTAAAATAAATTGCTGTCGATTAACGCTTGATTCAATTCCTTCAATCACCGTTTCCTGAAAGGTGACTTTCATTTCCAGCTGGCATCGCTGTTCTAAATGTTGTTGTATCGATTATCAATAATTCTCCTAAATAAATGTTAGAATTTGTTGAATCCGTTTTTAGCCCTCATCCAACGCATCTGTCACTTATTATATAGCTGATTGAACACAATGTTAAAATTCAAAAGTCTCCGCTTTTAGCGCTTTATGTTGCGTGCGGTCATTTCCGGTAACGTTTTTAGCCAGCTGCAGAACAAAACGATGCTAAATTCAAAGAAGAATCTTCTTACGCAAGTCGGTGTGTTATTTTGATACTGATTTACGTCACCTTATCAATGCGCCCAAAAGGCGTTATCGACTATGAGACAACGCAAAAGTGAAAGTACGATCAAGCCGATGCATTAAACGGCAAAGTTAAGTTGGAAGACAATAAAGACATCGCGATCTGCCTTTGGTAAAAGGCATTGATGCTAAAATTTTCAAAAGCAGAGAGGCGGAAAACGCCGCCGCCGTGGCACAGAAAGTTTGAAGAGGAAGGCACAATTTAAGCCGCGAAATTTGCTGGCAAAAGATGGCGCGAAGAAAACGGCTTCACGTTTGTTATATCGTGTCGAAAAAGCCGGCTCCGGTAATGCGATCAACGCGACAGATGTCGTAAAAGTACACTCATACTCGCAAATCACCTGGACGTGAACGTTCAAAAGCTTTGATAGCTCCGCACAACGCGGTACAGCAGAATTCTGTCAACCGCGCAATTAGCGTTGACCAGCGGGTCTGCAATTAGTGAAAAAGGTGGCAAAAATCGAATTGCGCTGGGCCACTGGATTTGGCTGGTATGGCAAAGACGAAAGCTGCCGGTGCGAGCATTCCGCCAAACTCAACACTTTATTTTGACGTCGAAGTCTTAGATGTGACTCGCTTGGTATGGCTCAAAACGACCCGCACTTTTCGGTGTTGAACTGACAAGTGCGGTCATTTGTTTGAATAAATACCAACACGCTCTTCATGCTCACAGAGATAAACGCCCTTTACCGACGAAGATCGCACACCTTTTAAATCCCTATATTGCCGTGGTTGACTAAAGTGTCAGTGCGCTCATCGGGCAAACATTGTGAAATCGTTCTTACATTCTTTGAGGAGTTTCAGAACACTCGCCATTTACATCGCTAACGGACATAACACCAACCGCCAAGTGGGCTCGCCTAAGCGATTTCGGATCTTATGCGTTGCGTTCATTGCACAATATGAATCGGAAAGCGTCGCAAAACCGTATTTTACCCGCGCCAAGAAAAAGCAGTGGTTTGATGAAGTCTGCGACCATCGCGATTCGTAACAGCGCAAAACGTACGTCACGGCCCGCTTTGCATCAAGATCACTTTAGATGTCCCTCATGTCGCAATTCCGACAGTGAAAACTTTATTCCGGCATCGGATCACAGTGAAACCTCTGCGGTGAATCCCTTTGCCAGTTCGGTGGAGGAAATTGGTGGTTCGCAAACCGTGGAAAACCATTGAGGAAGTGACTTCCGACCGTATGGTGGCAAATAATAATAAAACCGCCAAATCGTGATTTCGTTGTAGGAGAAAGGGATTTTCGACATCAAAGATGCGATTCCACTTTGGTGGCGGAACGCCTCAATATTTCCCGGCCATACCGTGTATTTATACATTCGCCAAATTAAACAGGATCAGGACGAGTAATCGCTGATCATGCGGCTGCGGTTAAAACAAACTGGCTTTATGGGAGCCAAGGCGCTTTTCTCGCGTATCAGTTAGCACAAGAGTTGGTTCACAAAACATCACATCCGCCAAATCTTTTTCTATCAAGACGGTGTTAGCAATGGCAACGCCTTGCGATCCCGCCAATGATGAATTTCGCCTAGTCAGCACGGCAAGCCTTTTCTCGCGCCAATTCTAATGTGCCGCGTGCATCGGCGTGTTGCCGCAGCGCAACGCCGCGGCGTGGTGGACAGCGAGTCGGCGGCGGATAAGTGAGTGCGATCAGTTTGGCGGACGTTTTTGCATCCTGCTGGCTTATAGGTGAATTCTAGCCAAGCCCCTGCTCAAGCCGACTATGCGAGTGATGCACCGTATGAGTAAACTTCTTGCCTTTATTTTTCGTCATGCCCCCTTACGGCACCACCTAACACACGGAAGCGATTGACGCGCTGCTTGCCGCGCGACGCGTTTCTGTAGCCGAAGCAACATATTGCGGCGTTTTTCCCAGATGACGGTGTGTTGAACTTGCAAAACAGCAACATGCCGGAAGTCGTCTTGCAAAAAGACACGGCAAGTGCGCTGAAAATTATCGATTTATACGATATCGAATAGCGCTATGTGTGTGCCGATTCACTGCAACAATTTGCAGCTGACATCGTCGGATTGTCGCTCCAGATTGTGACGTATCACTGCGTCAACAGTTGTTACAAAATCCGCAAACAAAGCGATCACCTGGACTTTTGGATTATGCTTTTATACTCTCAAGCCCATTATTCACAAAACATTGGTGAACTGGAACATTATTTGCTGAATGCCACGGCGCAGGATGCGGTGGTGTTATGGCAAGATGGCGTGTTATTGGCGTTAAAACAGGCGGATGTGTTGGCGCGTTGTCACGCTCCTGTTTTGCCTTTAGAGAACGATATTTTGGCGAGAATTTAACCGTCACTGCCAAACGATGCAAAAGTGCGGTCTCATTTCGTTAGCAGATTTTTGTTGCGCTCAGCGAACAGTATTTCCTACATAACCGCTCCTATAAAAGAGCAACAGGCTAAATTTCATATTCCACGCAAACGGGAATTTTTGCCTGCAGCAAGAATCGCTTTAGTGCGTTCGATGTTGTGATTTTCAAAAATTCGCGAGCGCTGTTTTGTTCCACCACATCCCGTCAGCCATCAAAATCAGCTAACGATCTGCCACATCACGGGCGAATTGCACTCATGGGTCACGATAATCATCGTCCAGCCTCTTGTGCCAGTAACTTTAACGTTTGTAGCCACGCCCACTAATTCCGGATCCAACGCCGAGGTGGGTTCATTCTAGCAGAAATAATATCCGGTTGAATCTAACGCACGGGCAATGCCCACCGTTGTTGCCGACCACCGGAAAGTTGCGATGGATATATGTATTTTGTCTCTTTTAAGCCCACTTTTGCGGAGCAATTCCACGGCACGTTGTTCTGTCTACTTTGCTTTTCTTTGCACTACGACCATCCTCTCTCATCACATTTTCAGTGCGATGAGGGAACAAATGATGCTGAAACACCATGAAGAGCGACGACGTACTTGAGTTCGTCCGTGGTTTTTGATTTTTTAGCAAAATCTAAGAAAAAGGCTGCCATCGGTAAATGCAACGTGCCTTGTTCAGCGCGTTCCAATAGGTTTAAACAGCGCAAAAAGGTGGTTTTACCCGACGGAAGGACCGAGAATCGCCACGACTTCGCCTTTTTCAATGTGAAAAATCGATCCCTTTTGAGCACCGAATTGCCTATTAAATGTTTTATGAATATTGTTCACTTAACATGTGATTTTTATACTTTGAGATGACGGGATAGGCGTTGTTCCAGCGATCTTGCGCAAAGGATAAAATCAAACAAATGCACCAGTAAATCAGTGCGGCTTCGCTATAAATCATAATAAATTCATAGTTTTCGCGGTGATGTTTTGTGCCACGCGAAACATTTCCGTCACTAATACTAACGACGCTAAAGAAGTATCTTTTACGTTGCTGATAGCGTTTGCCAATGGCGGCACCGATACGCGCAGAGCCTGTGGCATGATGGTGTGAAGGTTTGGATAATAATGCATGCCAATAGGAGAGGTTTCCACCGTCCTTTCGGAATGGAGTAAAATCGCCGCGCGAATGGTTTTCGAGCGCATAAGCGCCAATGTTAATGGAAAAGGCGATAATCGCGTGAAAACGGATCGAGCTTAACTCCTACTTCCGGTAATCCGTAGAAAATGATGAAAATCCCGCACCAACATCGGCGTACCACGAATGGTGGAAACATAAATACGGCAAAGTATTTGCACAAAACGCATGCCGAGATTTGGCTTTTCCCACAATGCGAATCAACGCCAACCAACGCGATAGCGACTCGGCAAAGAAAAGAAATCACCGCCAGCGGAATGGTTTTATCAATGGCGGCTTCAACATAGGTTTCAAAAAGAGCTGATGACTTCATCAGCTCTTTTCTGCATTCATAAACGGAAGTGAGGCGAGAAAATTATTGAGTAATGTCATCACCGAACCATTTGATTGAAATTTGTTTCAGCGGTGCCGTCTTTTCTTTAATTCTTCCAATGCTTGGTTAATTTTTCGATCAACGGTTCTTCACCTTTTAATACCGCGAAGCCGGAAGGCACTTTTTCGCGTCACGCTTTTACGGCAATTTTTAAACCGGAATTCGGTTGTTTTGAAAGTAATCCAAAAACAGCCAAGGATCGTTCACCGTTGTTTCGGCGCGATCTTGGGTAATCAATTTTAGGCTTGTGCCAAACCTTCGACGACGATGAGTTCTGCACCATTCGCTTGGCTATTTTCTGCCGTAGTTGCTGGTTAGCGATTGTGCTGCTTGCCTTTAAATCTTCAAAAGTTTTGATGCTATTGTCGCTTTTTGGTCACGATAACCGCAGTGGAATATTATGCGGCGCAGTGTAAAGGCATCGTTCCGGCTTTGGATTGGTTTTGGTTGGCAATTAAGTCGAAACGTCTGCATTCAAAACCGGCGTACATAGAATCCCACTGGGTTTCGTTAAAGTGAATTTTTAAGCCTCAAACGTTGTGCCACTGCTTCAATCACCTCCACATCAAAGCCGGTCAATTTGCCGCTGTCATCGTGGAAGGTGAAAGGGGCATAAGTACCTTCAGTGCCTACTAATAAGGCTCTGGGTTTCTACACGGTCAGAAATTTCACCCGCCATGGTTTGAGTGACGACACCCAATGCCAAACCGGATAACAGTAATACGTTTGTGAAAATAGATCATCAGTTTCCTCTCTTGCAAATTGACTTAATAAGACCAGAAGTGCGTGAATTATTACAGTAAATTTACGCGCGATAAAATAATCATTTTCTCTATCGTATAACCAAAAGAAATAAAATAATGGCGTCAGATTAACGGTATTTATCCAGAAACGGTAATAGTTCACGCCGATTTTTAATGCAAGGTTCTTCACTAATTTGCCACCGAATACTGAAGGCACTTTTAATTTACTGAAGATAGCCAAGCGTTCATCGTTGCCTCAAAATGGCTTCTGGTGACAATGCGACCGGCTAAAACCGGTGAGTGCTACGCCGTGCCCGGAATAGCCGGGCAAAATAGATATGCGGCGAAATTCGTCCGAAATGCGGATTGAGAGTTGATGGTCATGTCGATAGTCCCACCCCAACCGTAATCAATTTTTAACGTTTTCCAACTGTGGGAAAACATGCAACATATTGTGTCGCACGACCTCAATCATGTTTTTCTCAGAGCTGGAATCGCTACCGAACAATAAACGGTTGTCGGCGCTTAGGCGGTAATAATCCAGCAAATAATTGCTGTCGCACACAGACATGCCGTTGTTGATGACGGAATCGGCGGTGGCTTGATCAGCGGCTCGGTGGCGATGATAAAACTTTCTACCGGCAGAATTTTGCGCGCAATGCCGTGGTGAATGCTTTTCGGCAAGGCGGCGATGTAGGCATTGGTTGCCAACACCACATCTTTGGCGACAACCATGCTTTTATCCGTTATCACTTCAATTTCTGCCGCCTTTTCACGCAAATCCACCACAGGCGATTGCTCATAAATACGCACACCCAAATCCAAACAAGCTTTTGCCAAACCTAAGCACAATTGAGCGGATGCAAACTACCGGAATTGCTGTCATACAACGCTCCGCAATAAATCTTACTGCCGAGATGTTGTTCCAGTTTTGCCCTTGTCCCACAGTTGCATATTTTTGATAGCCGAAAATCTCGTGGCTGGCTCAATAGCGATTAAATCTTCCATGCGACGCTCATTGAGCGCCAACGTGGCATAGCACCTCCAATCACACTGAATACCGTGTATTTCGCAATGCGTTCATCAATAATATCAATGGCTTCAAGGACATTTGCCATAGTTTACGATGGCAGTTTCCAAGCTCTACTTGTTCGATATATTCATCGATGCCGTCTTCAAAACCGTTAATGGCTTTGACCGCCACTCCGCCCCGATGCGCCAAAAGCCGACCCGTGCGCCTTCCAGTACGATCACACTCGCCTTGTTCGCAAGTTCTAATGCTGTGGATAAACCGAAAAAGCCTGCACCGACAATGCACAATGTCAGCCGATTCTTTTTGATTTAACGGCGGTAACTCAAAATGTTGTTACGAGTGACGGAATAATAGGATTCAATATGTTCTTGATGGAAAAACGCTAGCATAAATAAACGCTGTAATGAAAAGTGGGTGCATATTATCACGCAAAGGGGAGAAGTCAATATTTGAACAAATACACGAAAAAGTGCGGTTATTTTTCTACCCTGAATTTTATATGGCGTAAACTTGCTTTTGCCGGCATGCGTTCTTGAATGCGTGCGCGGTTGAGTGCGAGGGCTGCTTCTGTGGGTTCGTAATCGAGCCATAACGTAGGATCTTGCGGCAACTCTTCGTTCCAAAATGTATTGCACGTTAAAGCCGCGCGCTTTGCATCGGCATGCAGAAGATCGTACAGCTTTTTTCCAAAAAGCCATTTTGTTGAAGAAGAAACGAACGTGCCTTTCGCCTCAGTTTGTACCTGCCGGTTGTCCTTTTAAATGATATTTGCTCGGCGACAGCAGTTCGATGCGGGTGAGCTCGCGGTGTTCGGCGAGTAAACGTTGATCGCACACCCGGCAGGTGGCACCAGGTTGATTCGAGCCGTGTTTTCTATAACGTTATGATGTCATACAGAAGAAATAGCCGCTGATATCGTCCAATGACTTTTTAGGCGGAACATCAGGTGATAGGTGCGCCGTAAAAGCAACGTGCTCTTTTTGACCGCACTTTGTTTTTGATTATTGCAACGCTTTCAATGCCTTGCGGTATTTCTTTTTGATTGTTGTAATAAAATTTTAGCGGCTTCGCGCAGTTTATCCACGTCTGATTCCGGCAACAGAAAGAGGTACCGATGTTGAGGACGTCATTTTTCAACTGTCCTTCCGGTAGATTTTTCAAACTTAAATTCACAAAATAAATCTTAATTTTTACGTCTTTTTTACGCTTAGCGTAAGCGTTCCATTGCTCAGCAAATTTTGGGAATATTTCACCGTAGATTCCGTGGTTTTATCAATCGGTACATTAATGACCGTGTTCACCACTTTGATGCCCGGTACGTCGGCGGATTTATCAATGTGGCTGGTGCGCTCGTTTTGTGCTTGACGTTGACAACCGCTAACATTGCTGTAAATTGTAGTGTTTAAGCTCAGCATATAATTTGCGCATGCTGAGTAAATTCGACACATCCAATAAACTGGCTATGCCTAAGATTGTCTGTTAAGCCACCGTCAACCAGATGTAAATACGGTCTTTCCACACTGTTTTTGGTAACGCGCAACACGTCATGGCTTTCAAAACTGTCTCAACAACAGACGATTTTTCGATTGTGTGAGCATCAGTAAAGTCTTTCTTGCTTTCTGCATGGCAGGTGCCGCCGTGATTGTTTTGTGATTGGCGAGAAAATTAACGGCACGGCACCAGACGCCGCCACTGCACGTGGCGATTTCAACATCATTGAGATCCACGCAAAGCCAATCGAAGAAATCTTGTGTAAAGGAAATTTTTGTTCTGCGGTCGTCAGTAGCAGAATGACGGCAAAGTACCTTTGCGTTGTTCAAGATCAGCAAAACTCCCCACCGTACAATGCGAGATTCGCCGTTCTGTAACAAATCGCTGCGCCCGAATTGTGTGGGAGGTAAGACGAGGTACGTTGTCATGGAAAAGACTGTTAATGACTTTTTCGAAATTCTTTTCAGACCATTAAATTTCGAATAATGTCTTGTCCTTCTAACGCAAAATACGCTGCCAGCATGGAACCACCTGAGACACCATACACCACGTCAATATTTTAAAATAAGGTATCGCCTTTTTCCGTTGGACGTGTCGGTTGCATGTTGGAATTGCTCTAACACACCGTAACCTAGGAGGCGGCACGTGAACCACCGCCGGAAAAGGCGACGATCATTAAATTTTCTTTTTGTAAATGCCTGTTGCATCGCATTTTCTAAACGATAGCCTCCGGCCTCAAATTTGTTCAATGGTTTTGTGGGATGATAAATAATGGAATGGCATGGGTGGCAAAGCTAAGGCCAGCAAGTAAGGTACATTTGAAAGAAAATGTAAAGGTGTTTCACAACAATATCCTCTTTGCTGTGATTGGATAATTTTATTCTACAACGCTTATAAGCAAGGGAAAAGGGAGGTTGATCAAACATCGATTTTGACGGTTGGTTTGTGCCACTGAGTCAGCCTAAGTGCGTAGGAATTTGCAACGTTTTACACACAAACAACCTGAAAAATCCACCGCACTTTATGCGGTAAAAATTCACCCGATTTGTCCGAAAGCACGGGACAAGTTTAAAATCTGCTATACTGCCCGCCGAGTTTTTTACCAGTTCTCATGAAAATTAACCACTGCTAGTGATTAGCAGGACAATAAATTGAAAATTTGTTGCAAAAACGCTTTAAAACCCTCGGCTTGACGCGACCTCCTTTCCACCACCGCTCGGCAAGAAAAACTGTATGTTTATAACTGACCGATTACGTCCTTCCAGCCTGTTGCTGAATTTACCAAAGAAACTGGTATTGAAGTGATTTATCCACCTTTTGAAAGTAACGAAGAAATGTATGCCAAACTCAAAACTGATTTAATAACGCCGGTTATGACTTGGTGTTTCGTCCAGCTATTATGTGAACAAAATGGCGAAAGACGGCATGTTGCAAAAGCTCGATCACAGTAGGTTAAGCAATTTCAAACAAATTCCGGACAATTTTACTGTCATAAAGATTCTGACCCAAACAACGAGCATTCTCTTGCCCGTGTTTATGGCTTGACCGGTAGTGGTGAATTCGAAAGATATTGACCCCAAGCAAAATCACCAGCTGGGCGGATTTTATGGAATCCTGAATACAAAGGCTAAAAGTGTTGCTGACCAGTGATGCGCGCAAGTGTTTCATATTGCGTTGTTGTTAGACGGCAACCGCCGAATACCGCCCAACGACGCAGAGATCAAAGCCGCTTGCGAGCGCTGGGTAAACTTCTTCCGAAATGTGAAAGCGGTGTTTAACTCCGATTCGCCGGAATTGCCTGTCGTGCAAGGGCGAGGTTGGCATTAGGAATGATTTGGGAATCGGCCCCGCTTATTTAGCGCATAAAGAAAACGACAAAATTGTTTTTGTGTATCCGGAAAGAAGGCGCGATTTTCTGATGGATAACCACGCGATCTCCAGTGCATGTGGAAAATGCCGGTAACCATTGATTTGGCTGCCGTCCTGAAAATGCCAGCGGTGTTGGAACGATCAGCTTATTCATGCCAACAATGGCGGAAGCCTGTCACAGAACCGGCAATGGCGGAAAATCCAACTTTATTCCCCGCCGGTGGGCAGCGGAAGCGGAAAAGGCATTATCCAAAGTGCGATGTAGGCTCTGGCGGTAGATATTTATGAAAAGATCGAACAAATTAAAACCAATTAATTTCTATTCTGCTACATAACAGAGGAAAACGACCCGCACTTTATATGTAAGTGCGGGTCGTGTACTTAAGCCATCAAACGACACTACAGAATTAACATTTATTTTACAAGATGAAACTCTGTTGATCATTACGAAAAGAACACACGCTTAAAAAGTTGCTTTCTGGGCTAAGTGTAAAGTATTCCTCGGTACTTTTTGAGCTATGCGCAAAGATAGCCATCTTAACGATTCAACCTGTCCACCCTCCAAACAAAGGAAATACATTGCGACTAACCAGTTAGATCTCTTCGCGAATCCTGCGTTGTTGCTGCCGATACCGGGTGACATTGGATGCCATTCGTCAATATAAACCTGAAGATGCCATGACGAATCCATCTTTGATTCTTGAGTGCAGCGGGCGCCACGTCAATCATGGCGGCGTTGATTGACGAAGCAATTGCTTGGCGGTAAACAACAGGAAGCTGGTGGACAAAGCACAGCAACTTCCCGGGAGTGATGCGGGAAGATAAACTGGCGGTCAACATTGTCGAAAATCTTAAAATTAGTGCTCACCGTGTTTTCGCGGAAGCGGATGCGCGTCTTTCTTATGACACCGAGGCGACCATGTTGCAAAAAGCAAGAAAATTGACTGCGTTAGGCGAAGCGGCAGGCATTAATAAAAATCGTATTTTGATTAAAATCGCCTCTACATGGCAAGGTATCCGTGCTGCGGAAAATCTTAGAGAAAGAAGGCATCAACTGTAACCTCACCTTATTATTCTCCGAAGCGCAAGCACGCGCTTGCAGAAGCCGGTGTTTATTTGATCGCCATTTGTGGGACCGTATTTTAGACTGGTATGCAGCTAACACCGATAAAAGAATATGCGCCGGCAAGATCCGCTGATTTCTGTGACCAAAATTTACAATTACTACAAAACAATATGGCTATAAAACCGTGGGTGATGGGCGCCAGTTTCCGCAACGTGAGCGAAATTATTGAATTAGCCGGTTGCGACCGTTTAACCATTGCTCCGCCACTGTTAAAAAGCCCCTACACGAAACCCCAAATGCAGTGGTGAGAAAACTGTTTCAAGGCGAAGCAAGCCAAACCGCAACCATTAACCGAAGCTGAATTCTATTGGCAACATAACAGATGCCATGGCAGTGGAAAAACTGGCTGAGGGAGAGTTTGCACCGTCGACCAAGGCAAATTAGAAGAGATGTTACTGTCTAAAATGGTGAAATGGTTTTATTAGTCATGTATTTAAGTAAAAGATGCGGTGAAATTTTCCCGTGTTTAAAAACGCTTCGAAAAATCTGACCGCACTTTTTATGAGCACACCCTATTTTTGTCAATTTATCTCAATCAGGAGGCACAATGTCAACTCGTCAACAACTCGCCAATGCCATTCGCTTTTTAAGTATGGATGCGGTAAAAAGCCATCCGGTCACCCGTGCACCGATGGGCATGGCGGATATCGCAGAAAGTATTATGGCGTGATTTTTACATCACAACCCAACCAACCCGCAATGGGCTAACCGCGACCGTTTCGTGCCATCTAACTACCACGGTTCTATGCTCGATTTACAGCTTGTACATCTAAGCGGTTACGATGTATCCATTGAAGATTTAAAAACAATTCCGTCAATTACATTCCAAAATTCCCGGGTCACCCAGAGTTTGGTTATACTCGGGCGTTGAAACCACCACCGGTCCACTAGGGTCAAGGTATCACCAACGCAGTCGGTATGGCGATTGCAGAGAAAAACGTTAGCAGTCAATTTAACCGTGACGTCATATCATGGATCACCACACTTATGTTTTCTTGGGCGATGGCTGTTTAATGGAAGGGATTTCCCACGAGGCTTGTTCTTTAGCGGGGACTTTAGGCTTAGGGTAAATTAATTGCCTTCTACGATGACAATAACATTTCTATCGATGGTCAGTGTTGACGGTTGGTTTACCGATGATACACAAAAACGCTTTGAAGCCCTACGGCTGGCAAGGATTCCGGCAATCGACGGTCATAACCCGGCACAAATCATTGAGGGCGATCAACAAGCGCAAGCAGAAACCAACAACCGACCTTAATTATTTGTAAAAACCATTATCGGTTTCGGTTCCCCTGAATGACCTAACTCACGATTGCCACGGCGCACCATTAGGGTGATGAAGAAATCGCATTAACCCGTAAAAAGCACTAAACTGGGATTACGCACCGTTTGAGATCCCAGCCGATATTTATGCACAATGGGATGCAAAAAGCGAAAGGCTCAGAGCTAGAAAAAGCATGGCATGAAAAATTTGCTGCTTATGCGAAAGCCTATCCGGAATTGGCTGCTGAATTTACCCGCCGCATGGAGAAAAACCTTCCGGCTGATTAGGGCAAAAGAATCTCAGGCGTTTATTGAGCATTTTACAAGCGAATCCGGCAAGCATTGTAAGCCGTAAAGCATCACAAAATGCTATTGAAGCTTATGCAAAGTGTTACCGGAATTACTGTAGTGTTCTGCCGACTTGGCAGCTCCAACTCACGCCGGTCCGGATTCAAACCGATTCGCGCGACTCAAAACGTAGATGGTAACTACCTCAACTATGGCGTACGTGTGAGTTCGGTATGGCGGCAATCATGAACGGTATTGCGCTTCACGGTGGTTTCATTCCTTATGGCGCAACGTTCCTCATGTTCATGGAATATGCACACAACGCGATTCGCATGGCGGCATTGATGAAACAACGTAGCTTATTCGTGTTCACCCATGATTCCATCGGTTTTAGGCGAAGACGGTCCAACCCATCAACCGGTTGAGCAAACCTCCGCATTACGTTTAATCCCCGAACTTGAACACATGGCGCCCTTTGCGACCAAGTAGAATCTGCCATTGCTTTGGAAAGCGCGATTGAAAGAACCGATGGTCCAAGCGCATTAATTTTCACCCGTCAAAACTTAGCACAAATGGACCGCACTTGGAGCAATTAGCTAACGTAGCGCGCGGTGCTTATGTGACTAAAGACTGCGCCGGTACGCCGGATCTGATTTTTCATTGCGAGCGGTTCTGAAGTGGAATTGGCAGTGAAAGCCGCAGAACAATTAACCGCAGAAGGCAAAATCCGGTGGTTTCTATGCCAAGCACGAACGTGTTCGACAAACAAGATGCCGCTTATCGCGAAGCCGTATTGCCAAGCGCAGTGACTAAACGCGTTGCTGTTGAAGCAGGTACTGCCGACTTCTGCGCGCAAATACGTCGGTTTCAATGGTCGTATCGTTGGTATGAACAGCTTCGTGAATTCCGGCACCGGCAGACCAATTGTTCAAAACTCTTTGGCTTCACGGTGGATAACGTGGTCGCTAAAGCGAAAGAAATTTCTTTTAATTTCAGACCGCATCTTTGAATAAAAACCACCTGGCAAAGAGGTGGTACGATGTTATTTCAATTAACGATACGATTGATTTAACACGGTACCTTCGGGATCTCGGTTCGTGAGCCGCGTGGTTACGCAGGTCACGAGACGAATAAGCTCAATGCTCCAGAACCAGAAGATATGACCAACTACATCAGAAATATGCCTCATAGGCCTGGCTACCAGTCTCGCTACAGGTGGCGTTAAACCAAGCTAATGGGAACGTACTGTAGTGCACGCCGATATCGCAAAATAATACCGAACAGAACACCTTGCCATAATTTTAATTTTTGTGGAAACGCTCTGCTACGATAAGCAGCAGGAATAAAGCTGAACATACAATTGGAGAAGGTGATATGGGTAACACCTCGATCCCAGTTAAACGCTTCTGGTCAGCGAAAGTAAAATGCGGTCGCCCGTCGATCGATGCCTCAAATAATCACGTAAGAAAACGTGCGGTGGATTCAAAACGCACGAGAGCCGCTACGGCAAGTGCTTGTTCTTGTGTGGAAACCGCATGTCCGTCACTACATGCGGCACTGAATAAACCAATTGGCTACGTGGTGGAACGGGTGCTCTGCGCCCCATTCACGAAACGCGGAAATGATCCCGGCAATAACAGGCGATGAAAAGCCGCCAAACCATAGCGACGACGTAGAGCCGGATCTCGTTTGTGCCAAAGAGTCCTGACATACATAGTGCTCTCCAAATTAATTTAATGATGCACCCTACTTTTATTCGAATAACGAAATAAAAGTGCGGTAGATCTTTCAAGATTTTTATATTGCCGTCAAGTTTTATTACTCAAAAAGAGGTATAAGGATCATCTTTTGAAGTTGTAATTTTAGATTAAACGCATTGAGGTGATGTCATATGCTACAAACGTTGTGCTTTGGTCGGAGGAGTTGCCAATTTATCGAGATTATCACGATAACGAATGGGGCGTGCTTCACAATTTGATGAGCAGACTATTTTGACAGTCTATGTTTTGAAGGCAACAAGGTTGGTCTCGGATTACGATTTTGAAAAAGCGAGAAAATTATCGAAAATGCTCAATTTGATCCGGAAAAAGTTGCTCAAATGACGGCTGAAGACATTGATCTCATGTATGCAAAATCCGGGATTGATTCGTTATCGAGCAAAGCTAGAAGCCATTGTTAAAAATGCGGCAGGCATTTCTGCCATGAAAAAGTGCGGTGAGAATTTTCAGTGATTTTATTTTGGTCTTTGTGAACCATCAGCCGCAAACGAACGATGTCCCGAGCTTTTCGGTTGTTCCCGGCGCAAACGCTGACGTCTATTGAAACGTCGCCAAAAACGCGGTTTTGTGTTTGTCGGTCCAACCACCTGTTATGCCTTTATGCAATCCATGGGATCGGCGACGACCACTGAATCAATGCCACTGTAAATCACCGGATTAAACAGTGCGATCCTCATTTTCCCGCATAATCACGCCATTATTTGGCCAGAAAATGGTTGTTCAATGAAGAAAATGCTTTATACCTCAATTTCACCGTCACTTTTGACCAGCACTTTATAGCGCAACAAGCGCCGCCGATTTAGCAAAAACAATGTTTATCCGGCGTACCGCACTTTAGTGGTGAGGCGGTGTCCGGTAAATCCACAAATGATTTGCCGATTTACACCGGAGGCGGACAGTGCAGAAATCAAACCAATCTAACGGCGGTGTTTATAGGCAACGTAGATATGCGCGAGGCGTTCGCCAGCTTTGCAATCTGGGTGCGTGATTCAACAGACAGGTGGTCAGGCGATAACGTGGTACAACGTTGTGCGGTGTTTGCCCGTGGCGGTTTTCGGATTACCGACAACCAAATTAATCTTTTGGGTGACGATGCGAAAGTGCATTTAGACAACAAAGATACGGATATTCAAAATGCCAATTATGAATTAGTGGATTGTCGCCAAGCGCGGCGCGGCAAGAAAGTGGAATTGCGTGGATGACTATCGTGTGACGAAAAATGCCACCTTTACCTCTTGTTTACCGGACGATACCTTTGGTCTATTTACGCCAATGAAAAATGCGTCACCATGTAGAAGAAGAATGGCGCGGAAACCGTGGCATGCCTCCGTTTACGCGTACATGTGCGTGCCGGCGTTTTATACACCGTATTTACAGCCTTCCAATTGGCGATCGCCGTCGCTCCGTTACTGGTGCCGGTTGTGGGACATCCCAGCCGTGACGGTTATTTCTCTGCCCAACCGGTGTATTGGAATATTGCGCCGAATTTTGATGCCACGATTGCGCCATATATATAAGTCTCGCCGTGGCTGGCAAGTTAACGGTGAGTTTCTGCCATACCTTAGTGCCTTGGGTGAAGGGCAAATCGCTGCGAATGATTTGAATGACGACCGCTTAAGTGATTATGTCAGCGATGACCGCAACGCCATTTATTCCATTGGAAACACAATGCGGCGTTTGCAAGCAGGATTGGCGCTAGATATTGATTACACCAAAGTGAGTGACAAACGTTATTTTTACCTGACATTGATTCCAACTATGGTAGCAGCACCGATGGCCATACGAATCAAATCGCGCGTTTAGCTATTATCAACTGAACTACAATATCGCCCTTCCGCCAAAACACTCCAAATTTTTGATGAAGTAGATAAGCAATGTACTATCGTGCGTCACCGCAAATTGATTTCACCTATTACCAAAAACGGTTTGCTTTTGACGATAAGCCGACTTTTAAAACTCCTTTTCTCAAGCGGTGGTGCGCCTGATAATGACGAGTGCAAGCATGCCAAAAGCGTGGCGTTTTCACCCTTTTGAGCCAAGTTTTAAATTAGCACGTTGGTCAAACTCGTTGCGGTAGCGCAAATTTTTGAAACCAAATTATATGCGACCCATTACCAACAGCGTGGCGTGGAGCGGCCGCCGAGGATGCTGAACGTAGCGCGTTACTCGTGTGCAGTAATCTCCACAATTTAAAGCAGATTTCCAAACCGTATTGGCGACAAGCAACAAGAGTTTCTAGACGGCTACACATTGTTACCCTCGAGCCGCGTGTGCAATATTTGTATCGCTCCCTTTATAAAACCAGCAATATCGGCCTCGAAACGAAATTCAGAGTACCTGGCTTTCGGATACGATATCTTCATTATTGCAACAAGACTATTTCTCTTGTTCCGCGATCGCCGTTACAGCGGCTTTAGACCGAATTGCTTCGGTCAACCGGGTGACGGTTGGCGGAACGATGCGCCTTTGATGAAAACAAAGAAGAGCGTTTTGAATGCTGCCGCCGGACAAACCTATTATTTCCGGAATCTTCTACGCATTGACGATGATCCGTTGGCGTAATAAAACCTCCGGTTTATCTTTCTTCCTGGGCGGTTGGAGTCTAACTGGAAGATTGATGAACAATGGCACCGCGTGCGAGCTTTCAATACGACCAACAGTTAAAACAAATTTCTTTAGCAAATACCGGCATCGAATTTAACCCAATGAACCATACGTCATTCAGTTAAATTATCGTTATGTGAGTCAAGAATACATCGATCAAAACTAAACGGTTCAATGCCCAAGGCTATAACCAAGACATTAATCAGTTAGGATTCAATTCGGTTGGGAATTAACGGATAACTGGGCAATCGTTGGGCGTTATTACCAAGATCTTTCGCAAAACCGGTAGAACAATACCTTGGTCTGCAATATAACACGTGTTGCTGGAGTGTTGCGGGAGCAAGACGTTGCGTCAACAAAACCGTCAAAAATCAAAAGAAATGATGAGATTTTTTATGATAATGCCATCGGCGGACCTTTGAACGTGGTTTCGGCAATGATCACCAAAGCGGTATCGAAAATATGATGACGCGGAACTGCTCTCATCTACAAGCGTTCAGCTTATATTAACCGTATGAGATAATGAAAAACGTATTCATAAGCCACGTTTTTATTTTTGGTATGGTGGCCAGCGGTCGTTTTCTGCATTTTTACCTGCCAACGCATCCCGTAACCGCCCTTTTTCCCTGCGCTAAAACAGCCTAGCTTGCTCTTTATCTAATCCGCTCAACAGCATCATAATCGCCAATTTTGGCACTTCGCTATGCGTCGTGAAGAGGTTTGTTCTGCGGGTTGGTCGCACTCAGTCGCTTTAGGCGACAATTCGGATGAGCGCGTGCTTTGAGTTTTTGATTGCGACTTGTACATCCACCATCAGGTCTTTGATAGCACTTGCCGGAGACGAATCATGGCGGCAGTGGTGAGCATATTCAGCACCATTTTTGTGCGCTGTGCCCGGATTTCAAACGGCTGGAACCGGTGAGGGCTTTCGGGGCCGACCGCAGTCGGTAATGGTACGTCAGCAATATCACCCATGACTGCGTCTCGCTGTAACCCAAAAGAAAATTGTGGTGGCGCGAGCTGTTTCGCATAGGTTGCCACCGATGACATAAGGCGTGCGACCACCGCCGCAATCCCGACCAAGACATCTTTGCTGACTAAATGAATGTGACGTAAATCCTGTCTCGCCTGCTTCGCGATTATCCTCCGCCCTTCCACGGCGTTGCGTAAGGCAATTTCGCCACCGGCAATTAATCCCACCACCATGCGTTTGACGACACGCCAAACGTTGGCGGGCATTCGGATCGCATCCAGTACGCCAAGGCGGCCGCTGGTGCCTGCACCCCATGTAAACCAAGCGTCCGCCCGCCTGAATGCCGCCACGATGTGTTCTACTGCCTGTGCGATTTGTGGCAGATTTTTCTCCACGGCGAAAGCCACTTGTTTGTCTTCATGATTTAACAGCGTGACAACCTCTAACGGCGACAAAGCATCAATATGCAAGGTGTTCGGGTTGCGTTGTTCGCTTAACATTTTTCAAGACTATTTAATAAATTCTGTTCGCTCATGCCTGTGTCTCGCGCAGGAAAAATTGCGCCTAAACTGACCGCACGTTGGGCGCGGTCACACTGGTAGAATTAGACGGCAGGTTATGTAAATAACGATAGGCAAGCCAAGCAAAGGCAGCGGCTTCCACATAGTCTGCATCCAAGCTTCATCATTGGTCGAGCGGCATTGCCATTGTGGTAATAGCGCTTGTAATCGCGCCATCAACAAGCTGTTTTTGCCCCACCGCCGCAGACCAATAAACGGCGTGGTAATGACGTTTCCAGGGTGATTTAACGCAAGTCGATGCTTTGTGCGGTAAATTCCAATAGGAGTGGCTTGTACGTCTTGTGGTGGAATCTCACCCAAAAAGTGCGGTGGTTTTTCTAATGTTTTTCGAGCCATGCAAGATTGAATAACTCGACGTCCGGTGCTTTTTCGGTGGTGGCTAGTTGGAAATAAGGCTCTTTCAGCATTTCCGCCAATAATGCCGACCGCACTTTGCCACTGCGCCCATTGCCCCGTCAGCATGGGTCATAGATTTTCGAGATGGCGCTCGATCCAGCCGTCCATCAGCGCGCATTGCCGGTACCGGTGTCGTAGCCAATAATCGGTTGATGGGGAAAGAGGATGGAAACACTACTGATGCCGCCAATATTCAGTACCACCGTCGCCCAGTTGTCATCATAAAACCAGGCTTGATGAAACGCCGGCACTAACGGCGCGCTCTTGCCCGCCAAATGCCATATCTTTACGTCGGAAAACCCGACCACATCAATGCCGGTGCGCGCAGCAAGCAGATTCATGTCGCCCAATCTGCATGGTGAACGGAAAAGTCGCTTTGCGGTGCATGCCAAAACAGTTTGTCCGTGACAGCCAATCGAGCGAATTTGCTGCGGTTGCAGTTGATGACTCGTGAGAAAAATGATTGACCGCGTTAGCGTATAGCAAGGCTAGCGCTGATCCAATTCGCCCAGTTGCTGCAATGTAGAACTGCCTTGCGAAATTAATCGCACAATCTTGGCGTAAATCTGCCGGCATTGGCGTGAATTGTGCCGCGATAAATTGCGGTTTTTCGCCAAATGCTCATCAGCGCAATGTCCACACCGTCCAAACTGGTGCCGGACATGATGCCGAGATAATATTCTTGTTGCATGGCGGCTTATCCTTAACTTAACTCGAAATGGCAAGAATGATATACTAGCGCGTAATTTTTAGCGAACAAAAGAGACATTTTTATGACAACTCAAGCACTCAGCGTCGTCATTTTGGCGCCGGCAAAGGCACTCGTATGTATTCCGATTTACCCTAAAGTCTTACATCCGATTGCGGGCAAAACCGATGGTAAAACACGTTATTGACACAGCGAAACAACTTGGCGCGCGCAATATTCATTTGGTTTACGGACACGGTGGCGATTTGATGCAACAGCGCTTTATGGCAGCGAACCGGTGAATGGGTTTTGCAAACCGAGCAGCTCGGCACAAGCCATGCCATGCAACAAGCCGCACCGTTTTTTGCTGATGACGAAAATATTTTGATGGTGTACGGCGATGGACCGATGATCACGCCTGAAACCTTGCAAAAGTTGATTGATGCCAAGCCTGAAAATGGCGTTGCTGTTTTAACGGTGGTATTGAATAACCCAACAGGATATGGCCGAATTTTACGTGAAAACGGTAAAGTCGTTGGCTATTGTGGAGCAAAAAGATGCCCTCACCGGAACAACGGGAGATTCGGAGATCAATACGGGGGTTTTAGTTTGCTGACGGCGCGAGTTTTAAAAAAATGGCTTGCTCAGTTAGACAATAATAATGCACAAGGCGAGTATTACATTACAGATGTCATTGGTTTAGCAAATCGTGATGGACGCGCTGTTGTTGCAGTACAAGCTGAGGATTTTATGGAAGTTGAAGGTATCAATAACCGTCAACAATTAGCGCGTATGGAACGTTATTTTCAGCGTAAACAAGCGGATAAACTGATGTTGGCAGGCGTGATGTTGTTAGATCCTGAGCGTTTTGATTTGCGTGGCAACTTGACTCACGGTAAGGATGTTGAAATTGATGTTAACGTGATTTTAAACGGCGAAGTGCGGTTGGGAAATCGCGTGAAAATCGGTGCCGGTTGCGTGCTGACAAACTGTGACATCGGCGATGACGTAGAAATTAAACCGTATTCCGTACTGGAAGATGCTATCGTGGGCGCCAATGCGGCTATCGGCCCATTCTCCCGCTTGCGTCCGGGCGCCGAACTGGCAGAAAACACCCATGTCGGCAACTTTGTGGAAATTAAAAAAGCACAAATCGGCAAAGGTTCTAAAGTGAACCACTTAACCTATGTGGGCGATGCGGAAATTGGTCAAAATTGTAATATCGGCGCAGGCGTGATTACCTGTAACTATGACGGTGCCAATAAATTTAAAACCACTATTGGTGATAACGTTTTTGTGGCTCTGATAGCCAACTTATCGCGCCGGTGACCATTGAAAGCGGCGCAACGATTGGTGCGGTTCTACCATTCGCCGCAATGTGAAACAAGATGAACTGGTGACCACCCGCGTGCTGCAAAAACACGTACAAGGTTGGGAAAAGACCGAAGAAGAAATAAGTTAAATTGATTTCATCGTTTCAAAGAGCAACTATGGCTGACTGTGTTGCTCTTTTTATGGTATTTGAGGAATAAAGTGCGGTGGATTTTTAACGGTATTTTCTCAGCAAATGTTTTTTGACAACGTATACAATTACACAAAGAAAACCACCTGAAACGGTGGTTTTGATAAAAAGTGCGGTTAAAAATGTTGACGTTTCTAACCGCACTTTACCCTCGGGATATGACCCATTGCAGGCAGACATTCATCTTGCCACGCACCGCTATTAAAACATTGGCAACCCATTGTTTTAGGGCTGTCACCGAAATCCCTAGTAGAGAGTTTGTCGCTCCTTCGACACATCTTTTAGTGTACAAAAATCAAATTTAAAAAAACAGGGAAACTGATCACACTTTTTGGAACATTAATGCCTAAAAACAGCATTAAATGTTAATTTAATCTACATTGCCCTTTCTTGTTGTACAACATTTGACGGTCTTATTTAGGGTGTTATACTCCCGCCACCTTAATCACAGAGAAGAATAAAATTATGATAAAAAGCAACGTTGACAGGGTTTACCGTTATTTTGGAATGTTTTTCGGCGCAGGAAATTTGATTTTTCCGCCAGTTCTAGGTGCCTTGGTCCGAGAGAATTTTTGGCAAGCGATTAGTGGATTTGTGTTGTCCGGCGTGGGCATCGCCATTCTCACCTTGGTGATTGCGTGCGCTTAACCCGAAAGGTTATGTATGAAATTTCGATGAAAAATTGCCCCTTTGGTTTTGCAACCTTATATTTAGTCGCACTTACCTTTCTATCAGGGCTAGTTCTTTGCGATTCCGCGTACGGCAACGGTGCTATACGAAGTAGGTGTGGCGCCCTATGCTGCCGGCATCATTTAGCGCCACCGGTTTGATTATTTTTACGGTGATTTATTTTATTGCGGCTTATTTGATTGCGTTAAATCCATCCGTATCCTCGACAGCATCTACCGCTATTTTGACCCCCGATTTTGTCTCTACTTTATCGTATTGTTAGTCACATTAGGCTTTTCCCATACGGTGACACGACGCCGTCTTCTGCTCCTGCGAGACACTATGCGACCTCTGCCTTTTGGTACCGGATTTATTGAAGGCATAACGACCTGATGCCTTGGCTTCTGTAGCATTTAGCGTGGTGGCGGTACAAACCCTGAAGCAGCTCGGTTTCGAAACAAACAGGAATATGTTTCTACGGTGTGGCTGGTGAGTTTTGTTGCGGCATTGGGCTTTAGCTTTTGCTGTATATCGGCTTGGCGTATTTGGGCAATCATTTCGTGCCTGACGATGTGATGGCATCTGACACAAACAAAGGCGTGTACATTCTTTTCTCAAGCGACACAAGCTATTTTCGGGACTAACGCGCAAAATTTTCTTTTACCGTGATGGTAAACCATGACTTGCTTTTACGACGACGGCAGGGTTGATTGTTGCGGTGTTCGAGTTTTTCCGTGAGCTGCTCTCCCACAGTTGATTATCAAAACTTTACGCTACGCTGCTGTTTACCCTTGATTGGGTCTCGGTATCGCAAATTTAGGCTTTGGGCTTGTAATTATTCAGTATTCTATTCCGGTGCTGTTGGTGCTCATCCGATCACGACTGCCATTGTTCTGTTGATTATTGTGGAATAAATTCTGTGGCGCTATCTCAAAATCGCGTACGCAACTTACGATTGCGCTGGTGACGCGCGATTTCGCCGGAGTCATTGCAGAGCACTATCACTGGCATGGTTAACAGATTTGCTTCACCATTTGCCGTTTGCGGAGTATTCTTTCTTGGCTTACGCCGGCACTGGTGATTGGGCTTTTCTCCGGTGTTACCGCAGCGACAACGTAGTGAAACTTTTGAAAATGGACTACATCAGTGACGGCGAATTAAAAAGATTCGCCGTCTTTTTGAAAAACGTTTTTAAAACCGACCGCACTTTGGGGGTATGGCTGAAAGTGCGGTCAGTTTTTCTGTGTTTTATTTTTGCTTTACTGCTGCAAAATGCTGGGAAGTGGTTCCGTTTGAAGTTCCCAACCGAATTTTCAATACGTCTAATTTTTCCCTTCACACTCATTGATGCAGTAACTCCTGTGTATGATAACGTCATTCAAACTGAATGTTTTGATACGACAGAAAACGTCTTTAGATACGATGAAAAGGGGAAAGTAAAACTTTCTAGTAACGTTTATGATGAAAAAGAAAATCAAATTTTAGTGACATTATCCGTAGTGGCGCTGTTGGGCGGCTGCTCGGAAGATGAAGTGCAGCGGGATGTGTACAACAGTCGGACGATTGCATTGCGGACTGGATTAGACCGGAATTACGCGAACAGGGATAAAACTCAAAGCGCAAACACGGGTCCTGTGGCAACAACAATGGTAGCGTGGCGAGCAGTGAAAATCAACGCGGTTGCCGGCGACAATAATGCAACGCCAACTACCACGGCCAGCGGCGATGAAGGTCCTATCGGCAGTGCCATTGCCGGTGCGGCGGCAGGCTACATGATCGCCAAAGCCATGAGTGGTTTTCTGCGTACCGAGTTACAATCCAAAATAATCGTGCCGTTTCGACCCCAACAGGGCAAATTATTCGACCGCAAGGGCAAACCATTCTGTGGGCAAGCCGGTGCTGGTTGGGGTGGTGGCAGCGCGAACAGCAAACCGATTTCGCGCGGTGGGTTTTAGTAGCAGTAACACCAGTAAAAGTGGTGGTGGTTAATCATGAAACGTATCACCGGTATTCCAACCCGTCCCGGACATGGTCAAACAGCTGCTTGAGGTGGGTTTTGATTATTGACAATTCGCCTCTCAGTGATGGCTCGCATTATTGGTCGGACAATGTTGCTCTGCGAATTTTTCATTGTCGGAAATCGACAAAATCGAAGATGCCACCAACGAATTGCATGCTATGTGCATGGATTTTGTCGCCGATGAAGTAAAAACAAGGCGATTACGAGCATTATCGCTTTTACCGATTTACAAAAAGTCTGATCGAACACACCTTGGCATGAAAACGCACCGCACTTATATATGCTGTTTTGATTTTCGGCTATGACGGCAACAATCTCAAAATGTTTGAATATAACGCCGATACGCCGACCTCTTTGCTGGAAAGCGGCAGTGGTGCAAATGGCAGTGGTTGGAGCAAGCGGAAGGTTTACCGAATCGCGATCAATTCAACTGATTCATGAAGAATTGATTACCCGTTTTTCCGTGCTGCAACAGGCAAAGCGGCAAAACCGGTTGTCATTTTGCGGCGATGGCGGATGCCGGACGGGAAGATTGGGCATTTGGATTATCTTGCGGATGTAGCCTATAACGCCGGTTGGCATATTCACCGATTGACCATTGAAAACATCGGCTACGATAGCGACACGCAACACTTTGTCGATCTCAACACCAACCCATTGAAGCATTGTTCAAATTGTATCCGTTAGAATGGATGACAACCACTGAATACGCACCGCACATGTTAAACAGTGCAACGCAATTTTTTGAACCGGCATGGAAATTGTTACTGAGCAATAAAGTGCTGCTGCTAAACTCTGGCAAAAACACCTGAACCATCCGTATTTATTGCCAACCTATTTCAATCGACACGAGACATTACGGATCGCAATCAGTTATTTGGGTGAAAAAGCCGTTATTAGGGCGCGAAGGTGCTAACGTGTTTTATTATGAAAAAAGTAACGGCTTGGAATTTGCTGCCAAAGGCAGTGAACATTCAAATTTCTATGCCAATGCCGGTTATATTTATCAGCAGAAATTTGAGTTACCGAATTTTGATGGGATGTATCCGGTCATCGGTTCTTGGGTGGAGGGCGATGTGGCATGCGGCATGGGATTGCGTGAAGACTTCACCGCCGTCACCGGCAACGACAGCCATTTTATTCCTCATTATTTTGTGGAATAGAACGGCTTAGTCGTGTTTCACATACACGTCAAAGCGGTGATTTTTGGTTTCGCGTGAAAAGTGCGGTGCTTTTTGCGCGAGAAAATCGGCATAGTCAGGACGTTTCACCACAACGCGCTGACGAGCCAATTGAAGTGCGGGCGTAAGCAGTTCGTCCGCGTCTAAATCAGCACCAACCAAAATGTTGAAACACACGCATTTTCTCTTTCACTAAAGCGCTTTTGGCTTTGTGTGGGTACATCGGGTCGAGATACACCACATCCGCAAAATCCGTTTCAGGATCCAGTTGATTGATGTGTTGATAAGGCAACAGTTGCATATTTTGTTGCATCCACGGGCCGATTTCTTCATCAGCATAAGCCCGTTGCAAAGCCATCTTGTAATAACAAACGAACAAACCGGGTGGCGTTCAACCAGTTTCACTTGGCAAACCGAGTGCCGCCAATCACAAAGGCATCACGCCCCCAAGCCTCGCCGTCGCGTCAATGACTGTCGGTAGCTTTATCTTGTTTAATACCCTACTGCTTTTTTGCCACGGCTTCGCCACGCCCGCCAAATTTGCGGCGATGTGCCATAGTGCCGCCAACAAAATCCACAAATACCGCGCCCTAGTTTCGGCTCGTCTAATTTGCGTAATTCCAAGCCGTTCTGTGCCTTCCGCTTCTGTCCATACTAACGCCAACGAGCTGTTCGGATCGTGCATTAAGCCGGTTTCGGCAAAAAGTGCGGTGGGTTTTTTGCGGTGTTTTGGTTTCGCAGAGGAGTTGGATGTTCATGTTTATCCCTTTCTCACCAACCAAACGCCCGCTTCCATGTGTTCCGTGTAGGGAAACTGGTCGAACAATGCGGCTTTTTCTAATACGATGGGTTTGGCTGAGCGTTGTGCAGGTTGTCGCACAACGTATGCGGGTTGCAGGAAATATACAAAAATGCGCTCATATTGTTGCACCAGTTTAACGGTATCCGCATCTAGCTCTACCGTGGCGGATCAACGAAAATGGTGTTGCATTCATAGGCTTTCAAATCAATGCCTTTTAGCGGTTAAATTCACGTACGCCCTGCATGGCTTGGGTAAATTCTTCAGCAGACATACGAATAATTTGTAAATTTTCTACTTCGTTGGCTGCGATGTTAAATTGCGCGGCGGCGACCGAAGGTTTGGCAATTTCTGGTACAACACTTTGCGGAAATTTTGCGCCAGCGCGATAGAAAAATTGCTGCTGCCACAATAAAGCTCCAATAAATCCCTTGGCTATTGCGAGTGCAATCTACCGCCCATTCCAACATTTTGCTGTTTACCGCCGCGTTTGGTTGTGTGAAGCTGTTTTCCACTGGCGATAAATGCAGTCTTTGCCCTGTACCCGTAGGGATCTCATCTACATAATCTTGTTCCAGACAAATTTTCTGCTTGCTGGCACGTCCGACAATTTGCACGTTAAAACCTTGCTGTTGGAGTCTGTGAACGCAAGGTTTGCGCAGCGGTTTGCCAATTTTCATCCAGGCTTTTGTGATACAACAAACTGACGATAATCTGTTGGCTTTGCGTGCTTAAATAATCGATCGGGAACAGTCTGTGGTGTAATACCACTTTGCTGTTTTAACAACGGTAACAATGCCGTCATCATGCGATTAATCAGTTCGCTGGTGATAGGAAATTATCCACTCGATAACGTTGTTTGCTCTGTTGATCGAACATGATGTGATAGAAATCATCGCCTTCGTGCCAAATTCGAAACTCTGCCCGCATGCGGAAATGCTGCGTTGGCGAGGCGAACACCGTAAAATCAGGTGCATCAAATGGCGATAAAAGTGCGGTCAGTTTTTGTTGCTTTTCTTCGAGCAATTTGGCGCAACGATCAACGGGTAAATTAAGCACAGCATCTCATGGGATTGGCGGTCGTAAAAACAAAAAGGCTCGGAATCCCAAAGCCTTCTGATTGTTGTTTCAGTGATTAGTCTGCCGGAGTAGTCGTCCAGATTGTCCACGCCAACCCACCGGATAAGTGTAGAGCGTTTGTTGGTGGAGATACGGCTCCGATATTTATGCCAGGTTTTTCGAAGAAAGTTTCCGCAGCACGTTCACCACGACAGAATGCAGCAAAGCTTTTTCTTCTGGTTACCGGCTTACGTTCGCCTGAATCTAATGCGCGGAAGGCTTGTCCGTATTGTTCTAAAAAGCTTGTGCTTCTTTGATGGTGTAATCACCGTGACGGGCAAAAACCGCGCGGATAGTTTTTGTCGTCAAAAACGACGGGTTACGCTAAAACTCTCAGCCATATAATCCTCTAAAATAGGTATCGAAAATAAAATCGGCAGGCATTAAACCAATTTTTGTTTATTTTTGCAATAAACCTTTTACGGTTTCGACGTATTCGGTCACAAAGTGTTTTCATCATCGCGCCAGCTTTCTCCATGTTTACATCGATATTTACCGTTTACATAGAAATCGGGCACACCACGCACTCTGGTATTTTTCCACTAACTGTTGCTGTTTGGAGACTAAAACCGTTTACCGCGAAGCTATTGATACCGCCGTCAAATTGTTCGGCAGAGATGCCGTTATCAATAAAGATTTGGCGAATATCGTTCATTGAGTTCAACGTATTGGCTTGTGCCGCTTTAAATAATGGCAGTTTGACTTTTTCTTCCGCTTTAATTGCAATAGCCAATGCCCAAACACGCGTGAGATTTTCAGATTGGCGACCCAAAAATCCACGTGATATTGCTTCGAATGGCGTGCCTTCGGCAGGTCTCGCTAATTTTTGTGGAATGTGAAATTGGGTTTCAAAGTGATAACAATGCGGGCAATAAAAAAGAGAAAAACTCTAATACTTCCGGTTGTGCACTCTGTTGTTGCCCTTCTACCACCACATATTGTTTACCTTCCGTTAAGTTAGCTGCTTGAACAGAAACAGATAGCGCTGCTGTCAGCGCTAAAAATAACCATTTTTCATTTGTTATCCTTAATAATCGATTGTTAATAATACCGCGCGCTTTTTAATAACGCGGTTTTTAAAGTCTTCTTCGTAATCTTTTTAATGCCGGGAATTGGCTCGAATTTATCTTTGCCGTCCATTTTTAAGTGGTAAATGATGACTTCATCAGATAGTTCTGCGAGAGGTTTATCAAATCCGGTTTCGTCAGCAATTTTGCATAATTTGCATTAATGATAAATCGGGGTCTTTTAGACCAGTAAGGTTGTAAAAAGTTCAACACTTCATTCAGGCGATGACATTTCATACGCATTTTCATTATTAGTGAGAGATAAACGGGCGGGATCATACTTGGAATTAACTTCATAAGAAAACAAAGAAGCATGACAATTTCAATTAGCGGCAGTCATTTTAGCCGGCGGGCAAGCAAAAACGCATGGGCGGTGTGGATAAAGGCTTGCAGCCCCTGCAGGAAAACCGTTATTTCAATTTATTTACGATCGCCTGCATTCGCAGGTGGAACATATTTCTGTTAACGCCAATCGCACCGGTACCCATTTATGCCGTCGCCGGATTGCCGGTGTTTGGCGATAATATCGAAGGCTTTCAAGCGACCGTTAAGTGGGATTTTGACCGCGCTGGAACGATCTGAGACGGATTTTGTCTTATTTGTGCCTTGTGATAGCCCCTTCTTCCCGGACAATTTACTGGAAAAATTGAAAAGTGCGGTGGTTTTTCACGGCGTTTCTATTGCGTATGTGCATGATGGTGAGCGTGAACATCCGACCTTCTCGTTTAATGGCGCGCAGCTTAAAAAGAGAAACTTGCGGCTTATTTGGCTACCGGCGAGCGCAGAATGTTGCAGTTTATGCGCCAAAAACGGGGCGGTGGATGTGGATTTCTCAGAAAAATAAGGCAGCGTTTACCAATATCAACACATTGGATGAGTTACAGCAGTTTAACGTGCAATCCTCGTGAGCTATTTATTGCATGCTAGAGAAACAGTATAATGAGCGCCATGCTTGAGTTAGTTTGTTTTTCCACCGAAATTCAAGGATTTTATGATTAAGAAACTTTCCATTCTTTTTCCCTCGCCTCTTTATTGAGTGCTTGTTCCCTTTCCTCGTATGTGCCTTTCATGGGTGACAAAAACGGTCATTGACTTAGACGAAGATAAATTGACCAAAAATCTTACGCCACTGCGTATGAGGCTACGGTCGCAACCTATCAAGGGCGCGTGCACAGCGATTTTAATGTGAATTCTTTTCGCCAGTGGTGCCAATGATTGGTATTTAGTACGAATTCTCATGCCTGTTGAACAAATCAAAGAAAAATTGTATAGCCCACAAGGACAGGATTCCGATGTTTATGCCTACTACATGCGGCGTCGACATGCCTCTGCGTTGCAAAATAATTTTGGCAAACTGAATACAAAAATGTTGGAGTCTTATCGATACGCCGAGCGTGACCCAAGGTATTTATGACGCCATGTTAGATTTGAAAAAGACAAAGTGCGGTCTGAAAATGACGAATATATCGTGCAAGGTTCCGAGCAATTACTCAAATTATGCACCGGAAAATAATTTACAAAACTGTCGGTTTTTACCGGCAGTTTTTGTATTTCCAAAACTCAGCTGAAAGGTTTTTGCAATATTCAGCACCTAATTTATACCCTCGTAGAAACAAGGAGACAGAAATGTTTGAATTTACCCGAAAGTAACATTCATTTGGCGGCGAGTGCCGATATATAAAATCAGCAAAGTCATTACGCTGGCGGCAAAATGCCCTTTGAACAGGCTCGTATGTGGAAGGCGGTTATTTATAAGGCAGCTGTTAAGCGCGAACAACAAACATCGACCTTTTTAGGCAATGGCATCGCCATTCCGCACGGCACGTTAGAAACCCGTACTATGGTGAAAAAACACCGGCGTGCAGATTTTCCAGTTTCACAAAGGGATTGAATGGGGCGAAGGTACATTGCCTGCGTGGTGATCGGCATTGCGCGGCGCGTTCTGACGAACATTTGGCATTATTGCGTCAACTGACTCACGTTCTCGGTGATGAAGACACGGCAGAAAATTAGCCCTACGCTCACCGATGTCAAAAATTCCGCGCCATTTTAATGGGCGAAGTGGACGAATTTAATGTACTGATGAAAACATCAGCTGTGATGTGGACACCAGCAGTTTGCTCACCTTAATCGCCATTAACGCCGCAAATTGAACAACAAAGTGCGGTCAATCATCAGTATGTTTCGGAAGTCATTGCTAATCCGGCATTGCCGTTGGCGCACAGCATATGGGTGACCGATGCCGCCGTAGGAAACCAAAAGAATGGGTTGGCGTTCAGTCGCGCAAAACAGGCGTTTAATTTGAATAATAAAATTGTGCGATGGCGTGGTAACGGTAGCTTATGCCAACGAGCAAATTGACGAAGCTTTTAGTCCCGTCTGTTAGATGCCAAGGTACAGCAAATCTTGTTAAACGGCGACAGCGCACAGATTGCCGCAGCATTAAACGGCACAGGCGATTCCGCAAGCTACGACACAGGCGACATCAACTGCGTCTGCCGTGCCATCTGTGGCTGCCGGCAGCGTTGTCGCACCTTTACTATCTCGTAACGAGCACGGTTTACATGCCCGTCCAGCGTGCCATTTTAGTGAACGAAGCGAAAAAATTTACTTTCAAATGACCGTAGAAAACCTCACGCGCGGCAGCGCACCGGTGAGTGCCAAGAGCTGATGAAAATTGTTGCCTTGGGCGTGACGCAAAGGTCATCGTTTACGTTTTGTGGCAGAAGGCGATGATGCATAGCTGCTGTAGAAGCTATTGGTAAAGTGATTGCGTCAGGACTTGGCTGAAACTGTTTCTGCGGTACCACCAAGCGAACCGGACACCATTGAGGTGATGGAGCAAGTTACGCCGGAAACTTCCGCGCCAAGCAGTGAAAGTGCGTGGAAAATCCGAGTGAATCTGTGGAAGGCATTTTGAAGTGAAAATGAACATGGATTGCATGCCCGTCCAGCGGCGATTTTAGTGGAGTGAAGTAAAAATATAACGCCAATATTGCCGCACAAAATCTCGATCGCGATACACCGTTGGTCAGCGCAAAAAGTCTGATGAAAGTGGTGGCGTTGGCAGGAAAGCTCATCATTTACGTTTTGTACGTACCGGGAGCAAAGCACAACAAGCTATTGAGGGTATCGGTACAGCACTCAACGCAGGATCAGGGGAATAATGATGGCAAACGTCGCAACTATCACTTTAAACGCCGCTGGTGACTTTGGTCAGGCGTTTAAAACGCATCGAATTGGGCGAAGTCAACACCGTGGAAACCCTCGGACCTTTTCCCTGCGGCAAAGCGCATTAACGTGGCGAAAGTGTTAAAAGATTTAGCGTTGATGTCACGGTGGTGGGCGGTTTTCTCGGCGAAGACAACCAAGGGGATGTTGCCTTATTCGATAAACTGGGATTACAAGACAAACTCCAACGCGTGCCGGGCAGAACCCGAATCAACGTGAAAATTACCGAAACCGACGCGGATGTTACCGATTTAAACTTTTTAGGCTATGAAATTAGTGAGCGTGTGTGGCAAACAATTTGTGGCGGATCTCTTGCGTACGGTAAAATCCTTCGACATCGTTGCCGTGTGGCAGCTTGCCGCGTGGCGTGACGCCGGACTTGTTTTGCTGATTGGTTAAAAACAATTGCATCAGGCAGGCGTAAAGTCGTGTTAGACAGCAGTAATGCAGCACTAACTGCAGGCTTGAGCGCACGCCCCTGGTTGGTGAAACCGAATCATCGCGAATTAGAAGCGTGGATTACCATGGCTTTGCCAACGATGAACGACATCATTGCAGCGGCAAAGAAAACCTCAAAGCACAGGGCATTGTTCTATGTGATTATTTCCATGAAGCGAATGGTTCTTTGGTGGTTGAGTGATGAGGCACTATGCAGGCGCAAACTCGAGATGTGAACGTGGTGAGTACCGTGGCGCGGCGATTCTATGGTGGCAGGTTTGATTTACGGTTTAATTAACGACCTTCCGCAAAAAGACACCCTTGCCTTTGCCAGTGCAGTGTCCGCTTTGCCGTGTCGCAAAGTAACGTGGGCATTTGGACCGCACTTTGCTTGAACCAATTTTAAACAATGTCAACATTACTGTCATTGAGGGATAATCGATGCATATTTATTTGACTCCATCCGCTAATTTTGGGTAACGCCAAAGCCTTTTCTATTACGTGAAATGTTAGCAAAAGCCGCGCAAGCGCAACATCAAATTGTGGACAGTGCTCAGCGACGGATTCCGATCATCGTTTTTGGGGGAAATGTTTTCACCCAATAATGTTCAATTCATCGGCAAAAAGTGTCGGCAAAAATTGACGAGCATTTCAACGCACTGAAAACCTGTTAGATACTACCATTCAACAGGCGCAGGATTATGTCTCCGCCTGCTGAAAAGTGCGGTCGTTTCTAACAGTAAAATGAAAAATATTGTGGCGGTGACTGCTTGCCCGACAGGCGCTGGCATACGTTCATGTTCGCCGAAGCTATCGAAACCTACGCCAAAACAATGTTGGCAGGTGAAAGTGGAAACCTGAGGACAAGTGCGGGGCAATGAAATCACTGGCAGAAGAAGTGGCAGCAGCGGATTTGGTGTTTGTGGCGTAGCATATTGACGTACCGTTGGACAAATTAAAGGCAATTTAATGTATCGCAATCTCCACCGGACTTGCATTGAAGAAAACCGCGAAAGAATTCGGACAAAGCCCTTTTAAAGAAGCCAAAACTTTACGTAGCGCAGCGCAACGTCCGGCGGCGGAAGCCGAAGAGCGCGGGCGAAGAAAGGCGTCTATGCGTTACCCAATGACAGGCGTATCGCATATGTCTGCCATTGGTGTGCAGGCGGTTTGCTTATCGCCACTCTTCCATGTTCGGTATTGAAGCGTTCAAAGACGAAAACATCGCGGGTGGCTTGCCGAAAGCCCATGGATATCGGCGGTGGAGCAGCGTTCCACTTTACGTGATTGCGGTGTTCGCAGGTTATGTGCGTTCTCCATCGCCGACCGTCCGGGACTCTGCCGTGGGGTTAATCGGCGGGATGTTGGCGACGACCGCAGGCGCGGGATTTTAGCGGAATTATCGCCGGCTTCCCTGCGGTTATGTGCTGAAAGGGCTTAATAATGTGATTAAATTACCACCAAGCCTGATGTCCTTAAAAACCGATCTTAACTTTTCGCCGTTATTGGGGTCTTTCATTGTCGGCTTAGCCACGATTTATCTCATTAACCCGCCTGTTGCGTGAAAAATCATGACGGCGTTGAGTGAATGGCTCAAATCCATGTGATGCGGAATGCCATGGCGTTTTGGCGTGATTGTCGGCACCATGATGTGTATCGACATGGTGGTCCGGTAAACAAAGCGGCTTATACCTTTCCGTGGGCATGATCGCCTCCTCAGGTTTACACCCCAAATGGCAGCGTAATGGCAGCAGGCATGGTGCCGCTAATCGGGTACGGCTATCGCCACCGTTAGCGCGCAGTAAATTCACCCCAATCAACGTGATGCGGAAGCCTCTTTCGTGCTTTTGGCTTCCGTTTTATCTCCGAAGGGCATTGCCATTTGCGCGCGCAGATCTGCTGCGCGTGATTATCAGTAGCATCCTGGTGGCGCTACCGCGATTTCCGCGAGTTTAGCATTACCTTGCAGCGCCACACGGCGGCTTATTCGTGATTCCGTTCGTCTCCGAACCGCTTTGGCGTACCTTGGCGCCATCGCCATTGGTTCTGTGGTTCTTGGTGGCGCCACTGCGGGCGATTTGCATGAGTTTAGGCATTACCTTGCGCGCCACACGGCGGTTTATTCGTGATTCCGTTCGTCTCGAACCGCTTATGTACCTTGGCGCCATCGCTATTGGTTCTCGTGTTGACCGGCGTAGTTTATGCGGTGATTAAACCAAAGGTGGAAGTTTTCAATCATTCATCAGGGTGAATTTAAATCTACCCCCAAAGGGGCTGAAGGATGCAACCGTGGGCACTGATACCCACGGCAGAACCTACGTTTTCAAAATCCACCGCACTTTTACCTCAGTCAAGGAAGATAATATGTCATTTAGTGAAGCTTGAAAATACGACCTCTCGTCGCAAAAAGGCACTTTTACCCAACGATTCAGAAAACGCTTTGACGGAAATGGGGTTGGATGACGTCAAAATACCGCAGCTACCAGCCCGATTTACTCTTCAACGCGGTGCGGAAATCACCGGTTCAACTCTGTTGGCGTAACAGCCCACAAAGCCCCGAAACGCTGAAACCGCAGTGAATTAAGCAAAAAGCAAGGTTTTAGGACCCAGATAGTGGCTTACCTGATGGCGCGAGTCTCCTGATGCGTGCCAACCAGGGTACGGGTATTACCTACTTGTCGAGTCTCAAAAACGTTTTCAAAAACCCACTGCACTTTTTATCCCCTAATCCTGCCAATTCCTGCTAAGTGATTTTCGCCGTTCATCAATACATTATTTCCTGAGGACCAATATGAAAATACGTTGCTTTTAACTGTGCTCTGTTTCGCTTACACACTGCTGCAACGACAGCATGGGGTTTGTGTCCACTGGTGGCGTGGAATACCTCAAAAATGACAACATTAGCATCAGAGAATCTGTTTATTAGCCTTGATAAAATTAGTGGACTACGAATATCAAAAATCTCACTGACAAAGACATTACGGAAACTGTGCTATTCCCCATTACCTGAGGTTTATTTGCGATTAGGAGACTTTGCGGATACAGCAGGGTTAATTAATACCTAAAAATTCTACGCTAATGGTAAGGAAATTAAACCCCGCGTATGTGCGGGCGTTTCTTTTACAAAAACAGAAAAAGAAGTGGACAGAGGAACAAAAATGGCGCCTCATGATGTGACGGCGATTTTCAGAGATTGTGGTTTAACTGAGGAAGAATTGATGGAACCTTTGTTGCGCAAATTGCATCGGCAGATAATAAAATTTTTGCTGTAAAGATCCGTTTTAGCCAAATTTGAATTGGAAAAATATGAAGGTGAAACTGTCTTTAGCGGGCAAATTATTTATAGCTGGTAGCAAACCTTTAAAGCCTGACACGACTTCACATCAGCCATGAATATGCCCTTCACTGGTGGTGGCGTGTCTATTTCGTCTATATTAGAAACCTCGTGAGAGACACCGTTTAATCGAGTAATATTATTGGTCCTGAATTTTAACATGCCATTAGAAAATTAATTCCTGAGGGTGGTGGTTCTTACCGTCAGTTGGGCTATATTTTAACTGTACTAACTGGGCAAAACCAATCACCGATTTCACCTAACCACCGAGCGACCAAAAGATCAGTTGGGTGTCACTTTGCTGGGAAAAGGCAAAGGGAGAAGGGAAGAAAGTCTTGCAAAACGACAAGGTGGTATGGACCTCGAAGTACAGGAAAAAGATTTCCGCCAACAGGATTTAGATGTGGGCAGTGACCGGTAAAACAGCGAAATGCGGAGCAAAAAGCTGCACGCTGTTCATGGGGGAAACATTGTTCCGTGGTACTGTTCGCTTTGTGGTAAATAGGAGCAAACTGCTGCCTCAACTCAATATAGAAAATGCGCAATTTCGACTGCACTGAAAAAACGTTTGCCAAATCCACCGCACTGTGCCAAGGCCCGATTATTGGGTCGGGGTGGGCAGTAACGCAGCGGAAAAACGGCGTTTTCATTAGCATTGCAAGGTGGCATCTACTTTCGAGGCGGGCGAATATCACAGTGATTTTGAACGCATTGGGTTGTTTTCTTTTGAACGGCAACAACAAATTCTGGAACAAACTGTTTAAAAGATCGTAACAACGATACGGTGAGTCCAGACGATTTCGGCAAACCGCACGTCAGACCATTTTGAACAGTCAGTGATAAGGAAACCTATGTGACTCTTATGCGGCGCTGTTGCATATTACGTCGTTGTTGGATCGTCCGTTTATGTTGCTTTTACCGGCGAGAGCCGCAAAAGTGCTGTTGGCGCAGGCATTGGTTTCCGAACCGCAATTATTAATTTTTAGATGAGCCTTTTTGAAGGGCTAGATCAACAGTCTGTGTCGGATTGGCAACACGTTGCTAGCCAGCTCAATGAAAAATGGCGTTGGTGTTGATCGTCAATCGCTTTTTCCGACATTCCTTCTGCCGCTGATCGCGTGGCGTTGTTAGATCACAACCAGTTAATTTTGGTAGGAGGGCGGACGGAGGTTGAGCAACAAAGTCTCATTTCAACAAGTACAACATGCGGAACAAAACGCTGATGTGCCGTTGCCGAAAGTGCTGTATCGCTGACTAAATTACCGCTCGAATCAACTCCTTTTGAACTGGAAAAACGTTACCGTTCAATGGTGAGAATGTCATTTTCTAAATCGGCTTGATTGGACAGTGGCGCCTGAGCAAAATTGGTGGATTAGCTACCGAATGGTGCGGGAAAAATCTACGCTATTGTCGCTATTTGCGGCGATCATCCGCACTAGTGCGTTAACCGGCGTGGTTTTATTCTGAAACAGCGGGGAAGTGGCGAAACCATTTGGGGAGATTAAACGCAACATCGGTTATGCCAGCAGTCAGTCACACATGATTATCGGGTCAACTGTTCTCGCGTTAGAGGTGACTTTTCGGGCTGACAGCATCGGCGCATACCAAAGCGTTCCTCGGCGCACTCGCGGATCAAGGCTGATGCACGGCTTACGCGCTTGAATATGGAGGCGCTGGCAAATCGTCCGTTTCTCGTTCCCTTTCTTGGGACAACAGTGCCTGTTGTTGATTACCCGCGCGATGGTGAAAACACCCGCCCATATTGATTTTAGATGAACTGCCGCTACCGACGAGCATGAATCGCAACCGGTAAAGCACTTTATCGAACAACTGGCGAACAATAGTCAAACCCAACTACTCTTCGTGTCCCACCAAGATCAGGACGCGCTGAATTGCATTACGCATGTGTTTGAACTTTATCCCGCAAGGCGATGGATACGTTTATAAACAAAGTGCGGTGTGATTTTTAATTATTTTGACGAAGAACAACTGCGGATATCGTATTCATTCTCGGCACTGAAAAATCGTTGAACTGACCCTTATTGTGTTGATGGGCTATAGGGTTGGTGAAAGCAAATTGCTTAAATCGGAAGACAGTAAGCCGCCGTCTCATTATCGGGTTATATATCATCAGTCCCGCCGTGATGATTGAAGCTTTTCAGATTTCGTATACGCCGAAATTTAGAGGATTAATCGCTGTCTTTGGGATGGCGGTGTTTTTACTACGGCAGCTGGTGATTATCGGTACGGTGTTACAAAGAGAACGCTGAAATTGATCCTATCGAGCATGCGGCATCGATTTATGCTATTCAGGTAATTTGATTATTCCGTTGGTGATGGATTGTTCGGCAAAGAATGGGTGGTTTACGCCAGTTGTTTTATTGATCGTGCAAACGTTCGCGTTTTTGACGCACTGTCGTCTCGATTATTGCCGGAAAGGCAATTTAACGCTGAAAAACGGTGCTATATCAACATTTGGTCGATCGCGATGGGTTTAGTGATGTCGCTTTACAAATTAAAACCGCCTGATACCATCAATGGTACGTTGTCTCTCCGTCGGGATGTTTACTGATCCGAATGCGATGTTGATTGCCGGCATGCTGATTGCTTCTATTCCACTGCGTGATCTTTTTCTCCTCCAAACGTATTTATTTGGTGACGTTTCTGCGTTTTGTTAGTGATTCCGCTGCTTTTTAATGGTTGTCGTTAAACTTTGCGGCTTTTTCAGGTTGGGTACAAACGGTGAAACGATCGCTTTGATTAGTTTCCTTGCGACAACGAGCCCAGCGGCTTCGACGGTCACGCAAATGGCGCTAATTTTTGGGAATAATCCGCAAAAAGCCAGTGCCATTTATGGGGTCACCACCTCCTTTGCATGTTTAGCATGCCCTTCATTATTGCACTGTATCAGCTGTGGTAAAAAGTGCGGTGGATTTTGAGAATGTTTAGAAACACGCTGAAAAACGACCGCACTTGTGTAAATGCACAATTTTTAATTGTGAAACTGGAAAAATTAGCGCTAGTAATCCTGCGTTCGAAAAAGGATCCCTCGTTTTTAAAGTTACATAATGGATAAATCTTTTATGGCAATAGAGATTGAGAAAAGAAAATGAATCTGAGGCTTCCGCTGAAAAGTCTAAAGGATTAAAACATTTTTTTATGGTTGTTAACTGTTGCAATCATTGCGGCGAGTGCATCTTGGTAATATCTATTTTCAAGATCAATATTCCACCCCAATTCGTCGTTGTTGCGGTTATCGTGTTGTTGTTGATCTCTTTTAGGTTGCAGCGACAACCAATCAAGGCAGAAAAGCCCTTGGTTTCTTTTCAAGATGCCCGTACCGAATTACGTCGAATTGTCGGACCAAGCCGTCCGAAGCAACGCAAACAACTTTTATCGTTGTTGGTGTGACCGTATTTGTGTCTTTAACCTTTGGGCTTTGGATTCAATCATCGTTAGCATCATTACCTTCTTAACCGACTGGAGATTCTAAAAATGACCGAAACCGCAAATAAAAACGTTGGTATGTGTTGCAAGCGTTCTCCGGTTTCTGAAGTCGCGTAGCGACCACATTGCGTGAATACATCAAACTTCACAATATGGAAGAACAGTTCGGTGAAGTGTTAGCGCCGACAGAAGAAGTTGTCGAAAATGTGGCGGGTAAACGTCGCAAAAAGTGAACGCTAAATATTTCCCAGGTTATGTATTAGTACAAATGGAAAATGAACGATGACACTTGGCACTTGGGCGAAGCGTACCACGCGTGATGGGTTTCTATTGGTGGCACACCGGACAAACCGGCGCCAATTAGCAATCGTGAAGCGGATATCATTTAAATCGCTTGGAAACAAAATAGCGATAAACTGAAACCAAGAACGACTTTCCAACCTGAAGAAGTACGAGTAACTGAAGGTCCATTTATGGATTTCAATGGTACAGTAGAAGAAATCGACTACGAAAGCTACCGCTTGAAAGTGTCTGTGTTCTATTTTTGGTCGCTACGCCGGTTGAACTTGAGTTCGGACAAGCAGAAAAAGAATCAACTAGTAAAATGGTTGACTTTCCACCGCACTTTTTATGCGGTCATTTTTTCGACGTTTTACTTGAAAAACTGGTTGCGTGCTTTGATTAGAATGCAGCCCTTTTTAACAACAGGGGAGCTAGCAATAGCGTTATCACCCATTTAGAGGAAAACTAAAAATGGCAAAAAGTCCAAGCCTACGTTAAGTTGCAAGTTGCAGCTGGTATGGCAAACCCATCACCACCGGTTGGTCCTGCGTTAGGTCAACAAGGTGTAAACATCATGGAATTCTGTAAAGCATCTCAACGCTCTGTACTGAGAGCTTAGAAAAAGGTTTACCAATTCCGGTTGTTATCACTCGTTTATGCAGACCGTTCATTCACTTTCGTGACTAAAAACTCCACCGGCAGCAGTATTGTTGAAAAAGCAGCTGGTGTGAAATCTGGTTCTGCTAAAACCGAACAAAAGATAAAAGTAGGTAAAGTGACTTTAGAACAAGTTCGTCAAATCGCTGAAACTAAAGCAGCGGATATGACTGGTGCGACTATCGAAGACAAAATGCAATCAATCGCTGGTACTGCTCGTTCAATGGGCTTAGTGGTAGAGGAGCAATACGATGGCTAAAATTGACTAAAAATGAAAAGCAATCAAAGCTGGCGTAGATCTCTACTAAAGCATACGAAATCAACGAAGCAATCGCAGTATTGAAACAATTCGCAACGGCTAAATTCGTTGAAAGTGTTGATGTTGCAGTAAACTTGGGTATCGACCCTCGTAAATCTGACCAAAACGTTCGTGGTGCAACAGTATTACCACACGGTACTGGTCGTGAAGTTCGTGTTGCTGTGTTCACCCAAGGTGCAAACGCAGAAGCAGCTAAAGAAGCTGGTGCTGATTTAGTAGGTATGGAAGACTTAGCAGAGCAAGTTAAGAAAGGCGAAATGAACTTTTGACGTTGTTATCGCTTCTCCTGATGCAATGCGTGTTGTTGGTCAATTAGGTCAAGTATTATACCACGTGGTTTAATGCCAAACCCGAAAGCGGGTACTGTCACACCAAACGTTGCTGAAGCAGTGAAAAATGCTAAATCCGGTCAGATCCGTTATCGCAACGATAAAAACGGTATCATCCACACTACTATCTGGTAAAGCAAACTTCTCTGAAGTACAATTGAAAGAAAACCTTCAAGCGTTGTTAGCCGCTTTAACTCAAAGCGAAACCTGCAACATCTAAAGGTATCTTCATTAAGAAAGTAAGTCTTTCTACTACAATGGGTGCCGGTGTAGCAATCGATCAAGCTTCACTGTAATCCGTAGAAATACGATGAATATGATCGCACCCTTTTGACAAGTGCGGTTATTTTTCTCGACATTTATCGTTGTCGAATTGGTGATTTTTATCATCAGGCATTTACAAAATGTTATTTCGATCGTTATAATCTGCGTCCTTTTAGACCGTATTTTATTTGCGGTTTAGCATTTCTGGTTGGTGCTTGACCTCATTCAAGCCCCGTCCAAGACCGTAGGGGAGCAATCTTAATCATCCTACGTAGATGGTGAACAGAATAGAAATTTTCTTGCTTCTGTGCACCGAATTCGTCCTAATAGTCGTTTTATTAGGTATTTAAATTCCGAGCAATCGGAGTGTATTCAGGAGCTAACAGCCAATGGCATTAAATCTTCAAGACAAACAAGCAATTGTTGCCGAAGTAAATGAAGCAGCCAAAGGTGCCCTTTCTGCTGTGATCGCGGATTCCCGTGGTGTGACAGTAGACAAAAATGACCGAATTGCGTAAATCTGCACGTGAAGCCGGTGTTTTCTATGCGCGTTGTTCGTAATACTTTATTACGTCGTGCGGTAGAAGGTACTGAATTCGAGTGTTTGAAAGACACATTTACCGGTCCAACACTTATCGCATTCTCTACTGAACATCCAGGTGCTGCAGCACGTTTGTTCAAAGAATTTGCGAAAGCAAACGATAAGTTTGAACTTAAAGGTGCAGCCTTTTGAAGGTAAGATCCAAGATGTTGAATTCTTAGCAACATTACCGACTTACGACGAAGCAATTGCACGTTTAATGGGCACAATGAAAGAAGCTGCGGCAGGCAAACTTGTTCGCACTTTTTGCGGCATTACGCGACAAATTACAGGAAGCGGCTTAATCAAGCGTTTCTTCATCCAATTAACTTTATTTACTTTAGGAATTGATTGTTATGTCATTAACTAACGAACAAATCGATTGAAGCGATTGCTTTCTAAAATCTGTAACTGAAATCGTTGAATTAATCGCAGGCGATGGAAGAAAAATTCAGTGTTTCCGCAGCGGCAGCAGTGAGCAGCAGCTCCAGCAGGCGAGCAGCAGCAGCGGCAGAAGAAAAACTGAATTCGACGTAGTTCTTTACTGAAGCTGGTGCTGACAGCGTAGCAGTAATCAAAGCAGTACGTGGTGCAACCGGTTTTGAAGCTTGAAAGAAGCTAAAGACTTAGTTGAATCTGCACCGGCTGTGTATTGAAAGAAGGCGTACTAAAGCAGCAGAGCCACTTAAGAAAGAATTAGAAGAAGCTGGCGCGAAAGTAGAAATCAAATAATTTTTGATTTTATTTCGTCCTGTTTCTCAGGCTAAATGGCTGGTGGGACCATCAGCCATTTTGTGCTATCAAAAACAGAAGTAAATTTGCCGTTTGATTACTTTTGTTTCCTGAGTTAAACAAAAGCATTTTAATTTGAGCTACCCACTCAAGAAGTAAGGTTCATAGTGCGGTCATCTAAAAACGGTATCTAATACATTATCACCAACATTTGTCGCAAATATTGCGTGTTGATTGTGGTCACTGAACAGCAAGCAGAGGAACCCTATGGTTTACTCTATACCGAGAGAGAATTCGTAAAGACTTCCGGCAAACGTCCGCAAGTTTTAAATATTCCTATTTATTAACAATCCAGCTTGATTCTTTTGAAAAATTTATTCAAAGAGATCCGGATGGTCAACAAGGCTTAGAAGTCGCTTTCTCCGCCTGTATTCCCAGTTGTCAGTACCAATGGAAATACCGAATTACAATATGTTAGCTATAGGCTAGGTGAGCCGGTGTTTGATGTGCGGAGTGTCAAATCCGTGGTACCACTGATGCAGCACCGTTACGTGTGAAATTACGCTTGGTTAGCTATGACAAAGATGCCGCACCTGGCACGATCAAAGATATTAAAGAACAAGAAGTTTATATGGGTGAGATCCATTAATGACCGATAATGGTACTTTCGCTGATTAACGGTACCGAGCGTGTTATCGTGTCTCAATTACATCGTAGTCGGGTGTATTCTTTGATAGTGACAAAGGTAAAACTCACTCTTCAGGTAAAGTGCCGTATACGCACGTATTCCTTACCGTGGTTCATGGTTGGATTTTGAATTTGATCCGAAAGATAACTTATATGCACGTATCGACCGTCGTCGTAAATTACCATCAACGATTATCTTGCGCGCGTTGGGTTACACCACTGAACAAATCTTAGATCTTTTCTTTGATAAAGTTGTCTTCGAAATTAAAGATAATAAATTGCTGATGAATTTAATGCCTGAACGTTTACAGTGGTGAAACGGCGGCACGTGATATTGAAGCAAATGGCAAAGTGTATGTGGAACGTGGTCGTCGCATCACTGCTCGTCATATTAAAGCATTAGAAAAAGATAATATTAAACAAGTAGATGTACCGACTAGAATATATCGTGGGTAAAGTTGCTGCGAAAGATTATGTCAATTTAGATACTGGTGAATTAGTTTGTGCGGCGAATATGGAGCTTTCTCTTGAGGTATTGGCGAAATTAGCACAAGCAGGCTGACTACAGTTGAAACCTTTATTCACCAATGACTTGGATTACAGTCCCATATATTTCCGAAACATTACGTGTTGATCCGTCTAGCGATCGTTTAAGCGCATTGGTGAAATTTACCGTATGATGCGTCCGGGTGAGCCACCGACAAAAAGAAGCGGCAGAAGCGTTATTTGAGAATTTATTCTTCTCTTCCGACCGTTATGACTTGTCTGCGGTAGTACTGCATGAAATTCAACCGCTCTTAGGGATTGAAGAAACCACCGGTAGTGGCACATTATAGTAACGAAGATATCGTAAGTGTCATGAAGAAATTGATCGAAATTCGTAACGGTCGTGGCGAAGTGGATGATATTGACCACTTAGGTAACCGTCGTATCTCGTTCTGTGGGTGATGGCAGAAAACCAATTCCGTATTGGCTTAGTGCATGTTGAACGTGCAGTGAAAGAACGCTTATCTTTTAGGTGATCCGAGCTGTGACACACAAGATTTAATTAATGCGAAAACCCTGATTTCGCTGCAGTAAAAGAATTCTTTTCGTCTCATCTCTAGTATCTCTCAATTTATGGACCAAAATAACCCGTTATCGAAGTCACACACAAAACGTCGTATTTCTGCACTGGGTCCGGGCGGTTTAACCCGTGAGCGTGCAGGTTTTGAGGTGCGTGACGCACATGCTACCCACTATGGTCGCGTGTGTCCGATTGAAACACCTGAAGGTCCGAACATCGGTTTTGATTAACTCTCTTTCCGTTTATGCGCGTACCAACGACTATGGTTTCTTGAAACACCATATCGTAAAGTTGTCAATGCAACGATGACATGAAGAAATCGAGTACCTTTCTGCGATTGAAGAGGGTAAATACGTTATCGCACAGGCGAACTCAAATCTTGATGACGAGTTCCGCTTTACCGATGCGTTTGTTACCTGTCGTGGTGAACATGGTGAATCAGGTCTTTATAAACCTGAAAGAAATTCACTATATGGACGTTTCTACCCAGCAAGTGGTTTCTGTGGCGGCAGCTTTTGATTCCGTTCTTAGAGCATGACGATGCGAACCGTGCCTTGATGGGTGCGAATACGCAACGTCAAGCGGTTCCAACCTTGCGTGCAGACAAACCGTTAGTTGGTACCGGTATTGAGAAAGCGGTAGCGCTTGGCTCCGGTGTTGCGGTTGTTGCAAAACGCGGTGGTGCCGATTCAATACGTGGACGCTCTCCCGTATTGGTGAAAGTCAATGAACAGAAACCGTTGCGGGCGAAGCCGGTATTGAAATGTTATAATTTAATCAAATACACCCGTTCTAACCAAAACACCTGTATCAACCAAATTCCTTGTAGTGGAATTAGGTGAGCCGGTTGAGCGGGTGAAATTTCTGGCAGATGGTCCTTCTACCGATTTAGGTGAATTGGCGCTTGGTCATTATTCGCGTGGCGTTCATGCCGTGGAACGGTTATAACTTCGAAGACTCCATGCTAGGTTTCCGAACGTCGTGGTACAACAAGATCGTTCTACTACCATTCACATTCAAGAGCTTTCTTGTGTGCGACGTGATACCAAATTGAGGTGCGAAGAAATTACTGCAGATATTCCTGAAGTCGCGTAGGAGGCTGCATTAGTGAATTGGACGAATCCGTATCGTGTATATCGGTGCAGAAGTGAAGGGCGAGCGATATTCTGGTCGGTGAAAGTGACACCAAAGGTGAAACCCAATTAACCCCGGAAGAAAAATTATTACGCGCAATCTCGGTGAAAAAGCGTCTGAGTGAAAGACTCTTCTTTACGCGTACCAAACAGCGTTTCGGTACCGTTATTGACATCGAGTGTTTACCCGTGATGGCGTAGAAAAAGACAAACGTGGTTAGAAATCGAAGAAGCTAATTAAAACAAGCGAAAAAGACTTGAGCGAAGAGTTTGAGATCTTGGAAGCCGGCTTGTCGTGCGTGTCCGCAACCTATTGTTATCCGGTGGTTTCGATGCGAAATCCTTAGATAAATTAGACCGCACTAAATGGTTGGAACAAACCTTAGATAATGAGGAAAAAAACAACACCAATTAGAGCAGTTAGCGGAACAACTACGAAGAGTTACGCATAAAGAATTTTGAACGTAAAATTAGAAGTTCAACGCAACAAGATTATCCAGGCGACGATTTTAGCACCGGGCGTGTTGAAAGTCGTCAGCTGTACTTGGCGGTGAAACGTCAAATTCAACCGGGTGATAAAATGGCGGTCGTCACGGTAACAAAGGGTTATCTCCAAAATTAACCCAATGAAGACATGCCATACAGATGAAAACGTCAACCTGTTGAAATCGTATTGAACCTGCTGGGCGTTCCGTCCGTATGAATATCGGTCAAATCTTGGAAACTCCACTTAGGTTTGGCGTGCGAAAAGGTATCAGCGATCAAATTAATGCGATGATTAAGCAACAACAATCTATGGCGAAATTGCGTGAATACATGCAAAAAGCCTCAGTGACCTTGGCGGTGTCTCACAAAAGTGGATCTCAGCACCTTTACAGACGAAGAAGTCGATGCGTTTAGTACAAAACTTGCGTAAAGGTTTGCCGATTGCGACACCGGCATTTGACGTGCTGCACCCAGAAAAAGATTAAAAGGCTATTAGAGCTTGGTGGTTTACCGACTTCCGGTCAAATTACCTTTATGATGGTCGTACAGGTGAGAAATTCAGGCGTCCGGTAACGGTAGGTGCATGTGTACTCAAATTGAACCACTTGGTTGATGACAAAATGCCGCGCGTTCAACTGGTTCTCATAGTCTTGTTACTCAACAACCGTTGGGTGGTAGGCGCGCATTCGGTGGTCAACGTTTCGGTGAGATGGAGGTGTGGGCACTTTGAAGCTCATGGTGCGGCTTATACTCTTAGAAATGTTAACCGTGAAATCCGATGACGTGAACGGTCGCACGAAGATGTCAACATCGTCAGCGGCAACCAACAGATGGATCCGGGCACACGGAATCTTTCAACGTAATTATGAAAGAAATCCGTTCACTTGGTATTAACATCGACTTGGACGAAGAATAAGTCAGGTATTGACCCCTATTGAGCCAAGTGCGGTCGATTTTAAAAACGTTTTGAAAAACGACCGCACTTGAATAAGTCTAACTCCGACAGGAGCAAATCTGTGACAGACTTAGTTGTTTTTAAAAGCACAATCAAAAACCGCTGAAGATTTTGATGTGATTAAAATCGGTTTTAGCCTCACCTGACATGATCCGTTCTTGGTCATACGGGTGGGAGTTAAAAACCTGCAAACAATCAACTATCGTACCTTTAAACCGGAACGTGACGGTCTTTTCTGTGCCCGTATCTTCGGACCGGTAAAAGATTACGAATGTTTGTGCGGTGGGCATACAAACGCTTAAAAACACTCGCGGTGTGATTTGTGAAAATGACGTTGAAGTCACGCAAACTAAAGTTCGTCGTGAACGCATGGGGCACATTGAATTGGCATCACCGGTCGCGCACATTTGGTTCTTAAAACTCCTGCCGTCCGTATCGGTTTATTGTTAGATATGCCGTTGCGTGATATTGAACGCGTGCTTTATTTTGAATCTTGCATTGTGATCGAACCGGGATGACCGATCTTGAGCGTGGTCAGTTGTTAACCGAAGAACAATACCTTGATGCGGAAGACCGTTGGCAGATGAGTTCGATGCCAAAATGGGTGCGGAAGCCATTCAAGCCTTATTGCGCGGTATCGATTTGGAAGCGGAGATGCGAAAATTTACGTGAAGAATTACAAGAAAACTAATTCCGAAACCAAACGTAAGAAAAATCACTAAACGCTTAAAAATTATTGAAGCCTTCTTACAATCCGGCAACAAACCGGAATGGATGGTGACACCGTATTACCGGTACTTTCACCGGATTTACGTCCGTTAGTGCCGTTAGATGGCGGTCGTTTTGCGACTTCTGACTTGAACGAGTATACCGTCGCGATCAGCCGTAACAACCGTTTAAAAACGTTTAGCTAGATTTAATTGCACCGGATATTATCGTGCGTAACGAAAAACGTATGTTACAAGAATCCGTTGACGCGTTGTTGAATAACGGTCGTCGCGGTCGTTCAATTACCGGTTCTAACCGTCGTCCGTTAAAATCATTAGCGGATATGATTAAAAAGGTAAACAAGGTCGTTTTCGTCAAAAACTTGTTGGGTAAACGTGTTGACTACTCAGGTCGTTCCGTAATCACAGTAAGCTACATACTTACACCCATCAATGCGGTTTGCCAGAAAATGGCGTTGAGATATTCGTCCGTTTATCTATGCGAAATTAGAAAGCCGTGGTTATGCAACGACGATTAAAGCCGCGAAGAAAATGGTGGAGCGTGAAGACGCTGATCGTTTGGGATATCTTAGTGAAGTGATTCGTGAACACCCGATTCTATTGAACCGTGCGCCAACATTGCACCGTTTAGGTATCAAAGCATTTGAGCTGATCTTAATCGAAGGTAAAGCTGATTCAATTACACTTGCTGTTTGTGCGGCGTTCAGCGCGGACTTCGATGGTGACCAAATGGCGGTACACGTACCGTTAACCTTGGAGGCTCAATTAGAAGCGCGTGCGTTAATGATGTCTGAACAACATCCTTTCTCCGGCAAACGGTGATCCGATTTATCGTTCCATCACAAGACGTGGTGTTAGGTCTTTACTTATGACTCGTGAAAAGTGAACGGTAAAGGTGAAGGCATGTTGTTGCAAGACCTGCGCGAGCGAGAAAAAGCTTATCGTACCGGTCAAGCGAGAATTACATTCTCGTGGAAAGTTCGTATTGCTGAGTATGTGGAAAAACGAAGGGTGAGTTTGAACTCAAAAACCATATTAACAGATACCATCATTGGTCGTGCCATTTTTATGGATGATCGCACCGAAAGGGATGCCGTTTTAGCTTGTTTTAACCAAACCCTCGGCAAAAAGCACTCTAAGTTAATTAACGAAAAGCTATCGTCGTTTAGGCTTGAAAGCCAGCGTCAGTTTGCGAGCCACATATGTATACCGGTTTTGCTTATGCTGCACGTTCCGGTTCTTCCGTTGGTATCGACGATATGGTCATTCCGGTGAAGAAATACGAAATTATTTCTGCACGCAGAAGAAGAAGTGGCTGAAATTCAGGAACAATTCCAATCTGGTCTTTGGTGACTGCCGGTGAGCCGCTATAACAAAGTGATCGATATTTTGGGCTGCCGCCAACGAACGTGTTGCTAAAGCCATGATGGAAAAACCTTTCTACGGAAGAAGTCATTAACCGTGAAGAGCCGGAAAAACAAGCGTCTTCAACAGCATCTTATGATGGCGGATTCCCGTGCACGTGGTTCTGCAGCACCAGATTCGTCAGTTAGCAGGTATGCGTGGTTTGATGGCGCGTCCGGACGGTTCGATTATCGAAAACCCGATTACCGCGAAACTCGTGAAGGCTTGAAACGTTTTACAATACTTTATTTCTACCCACGGTGCGCGTAAAGGTTTGGCGGATACCGCGTTGAAAGACAGCGAACTCCGGTTACTTAACCCGTCGTTTTGCTGACGTGGCGCAAGACCTCGTTATCGTAGAAGATGACTGTGGTACACGAAGGCATCGTGATGACCCCGTTAATTGAAGGTGGCGATGAAAAAGTGCCTCTACGCGAACAAGTTTTTAGTACGTGTGGTTGCTGAAAGACATCTTAAAAACCTGGCTCAGAAGAAGTGTTAATTCCACGCAATACCTTATTAGATGAAAAATTGTGACGTATTAGACGAAAAATCGTGGACAGCGTGGAAGGTACGTTCTGTTGTAACCTGTACACCGACTTCGGTGTGTCGTGCGAAATGTTACGGTCGTGACTTAGCGCGCGGTCACCTGATTAACCAGGTGAAGCTGTAGGTAGTTATTGCGTGGGCACAATCTATCGGGTGAGCCGGGAACACAGTTAACCATGCGTGACGTTCCACATCGGTGGTGCGGCACCCTGCAGCTGCAAAAGAGTCTAGCGTACAAGTGAAAAACAACGGTACATTGCGTTTAGCCAATGCGAAATTCGTTACCAATAACGAAGGTAAATTGGTATTAACATCTCGTAATACTGAATTAACTGTTGTGGATACCTTTCGGTCGTGGGCCGAAAGAACACTATAAAGTGCCTTATGGTGCGATTTTATACACAAGGCGATCAGCAAGAGGTAAATGCCGGTGAAACCATCGCTGAACTGGGATCCGCATACTATGCCGGTTATCTCTGAAGTGGCTGGTCGGAAATTTGTGGATATCGTGATGGTTAAGCAACGTTACCGTCAAACCGACGAATTAACCGGTCTTTCTTCTATCGTGGTGCAAGACGTGGGTGAACGTGCAACAGCAGGTAAAGACTTACGTCCGGCGATTAAACTGGTTGATGACAAAAGGTAATGATATTGTTGTTCCGGGTACTGATGTTGTAGCGCAATACTTCTTACCAAGTAAAGCTATCGTGACCCTAGATGACGGCGCAGAAGTGCATACCGGTGATCCGTTAGACGTGATTCCGCAGAATCCGTAGGAACGAAAGATATTACCGGTGGTCTTCCACGCGTGGCAGACTTGTTTTGAAGCGCGTAAACCGAAAGAGCCTACGATCTAGCTGAAATCTCCGGTATCGTGCCTTCGGCAGAAACCAAAGGTAAACGTCGCTTGTTGATTACTCCCGGCAGAAGGCGAAGTGTACGAAGAAATGATTCAAAATGGCGTCAATTGAACGTATTCGAAGGGTGAAACGGTAGAACGCGGTGATTTAACTCTCCGACGGTGCGGAAACGCCGCATGACATCCTACGTTTTACGCGGTGTACACGCGGTAAACCGAATATATCGTGAATGAAGTCCAAGAAGTTTACCGCTTACAAAAGGTGAAATTAACGATAAACACATTGAAGTTATCGTACGCCAAATGTTGCGTAAACGCGATTGTCACCAGCTTAGCGACTCTGAATTCTCTCGAAGGGGAGCAAGTGAAGTGGCTCGCGTGAAAATCGTTAACCGTAAACGTGAAGCGGAAGGTAAGCCACCGTGGAATTTGAACGCGAAATTATTGGGCATTACCAAAGCGTCCTTGGCAACCGAGTCCTTCATCCTGCGCATCCTTCCAAGAAACCACATGTAAGTTAACGGAAGCAGCAGTGAGGTAAAACGCGATGAATTACGCGGCTTGAAAGAAAAACGTCATCGTGGGTCGTCTGATCCCGGCGGGTACCGGCTTTGCGTATCACCAAAATCGTCACAAAAACCCATCGGTTATCGCTGATGAAGAAGTGCCGGTAAGATTATCATACGCGGATGAAGAGGAAATTGCTTCTGAATCTCGTCATGACTTGAGAGATGCTTCCGCCAGCTTAACTGAAATGTTAAACATGGTAGAAGATGACGAGCACGCGGAATAATATTCCTCGTATAAAAACCGGCTCAAACCTCGGGTTTTTATGGGCATGATGCTAAATGAAAAATACGCTTATAATGACCGCACTTTTTCTTCTCAGAACAACAAAGTGCGTGGAAAAGCTAAGCGTTTTTCACGTATTTAAACGGATGTTAAAAATGAAATTAATCTCAAGCTGAAGACAAGGGTTTTGGCTTTTTACACAGGGTTCTACCATACATCTTGTTGATGGCAATCTTCCTTTGGGTTCTGCGGCTGAATCTAGGTTTAACAGGGCATCATGCGCTTTTTCTTGGCGAGTGGTCAGCGCAACCGTTATATCTCGTGGCGCCTCAGCCGAATGATGCGCGTGTGTATTTTTCCTTACGCGATCAGCTGTCATTACCACAGGAACAATTTAATCTGCTTGCTCGTGGCGTAGAATTAAATCATTTTTACCAAACGCACCAATTTTGTAGCGGTGCGGTGGCAAAACCGAACAAAAATTGGATGAGTGGGCAGTACAATGTCAAGTTTGCGGCTTTCGTACTTATCCTGTAATCTGCCCTTGTGTGATTGTTGCCGTCTCGGCGCGGTTCGCAAAATTTTGTTAGCAAATCATATGCGCCATAAAGGCGGTATGGCTACGACGCTGGCAGGCTTTGTGGAAGTGGGTGAAACCTTTGAAGAGGCTGTGCACCGTGAAGTTTTGGGAAGAAACACAGATTAAAGTGAAAAATTTACGCTATGTTGGCAATCAGCCGTGGGCATTTCTAATTACAAATGGTGGGCTGGCTGATTACTGCAGCAGGAGAAATTCACGTTCAGCGGGAAGAAATCTACTGATGCGCAGTGGTTTGATTGCGGTGAAAAGCTTTTGCCGGAATTGCCACCATGGCACTATTGCGCGTAAGTTAATTGAAGCAACGCTTGTTTTATGTCAACAAGATAAAAATAAATCATGAGGGTTTTATGGAGCACATTAAAAATGACCGTTATTTGAAGAGCCCCTTTACGTCAACCTGTGGATATGACACCGATTTGGATGATGCGTAAGCGGGGCGTTATTTGCCGGAATACAGAGCCACTCGTGCGCAAGCCGATGATTTTAGCGTCCTTGTCGTAATGCTGGATTTGGCTTGTGAGGTGACATTACAACCGCTGCGCCGTTATGCTTTGGATGCCGCGATTTTATTTTTCCTGACATTTTAACGATTCCTGATGCCATGGGGCTCGGCCCTAGCTTTTGGCGCCGGTGAAGGTACTGAAATTTGAACGGGTTATTGATAGCAAAAGTGCGGTGGAAAAATGCCTATTCCGGATCCGGGAACAAGAACTGCAATATGTGATGAATGCGGTGCGCACGATTCGTCGTGAATTAAATGAGAAGTGCCCCTTATCGGCTTTTCCGGGAGCCGTGGACATTAGTACTCTATATGGCGGTAGAAGGTGGTTCTTCGAAAGCCTTTACGAAAAATTATGCTATATAGCGAACCGCACTTATTGGCCACGCCTTGTTAGATAAACTGGCAGACAGCGGATTCTTTACTTAAATGCGCAAATTGAGGCTGGCGCCCAGGCGGTCATGGTGTTTGATACGTGGGCGGCGTGCTGGCGCACGTGAATATCCGAATTCTTGCGTTATAGCGTACAAAATCGTAGATGGTTTGATTCCGCGAGCATGAGGGGCATCGTGTCCGGTCACGCGTATTTTACCAAAAGGTGGCGGATTATGGTTAGCCATTGCCAATACCGGCTGTGATGCCGTGGGCTTGATTGACGGTGGATATCGCCGATGCGCTGCCGTGTTGGGCATAAAGTGGCATTGCAAGGCATGGATCCGAGCGTGCTCTATGCTTACGCGGCGTAGAATTGAAGACGAAGTGCGGTCAATTTTAGCGGCGTTTGGTGAAGGAGTAGGTCATGTATTTAATCTTGGGCATGGTATTCATCAGGATGCTGGAAGAAAGCCCGAAAGTGTTGGTGGATGCCGTACATCAGCCTCTAAACTCTTATCACCTAAAGTGCGGAGAAAATGATGCGAACCGATCAGAAACGTTTAGAAAATCTCGCTACTTGGCAGCGATGAACTTTATGGCGTGTGCTTGTGTGGAGAAATGTATCCCAACTACCATTTATTCTGCCATCACAGAACAGCCAGACAAAACGCCAAGGTATATCACAATATTTTGAATTTAGTGGGAATATTTAATTGCCAAAGATGCCAATATTAATTTTGAAAATCAGTTAGAGAAGTTAGAAAACATTATTCCTGATGTGAATGACTATGACTTTTTGACGGTATCGTACCGGCGTTGATGCCCGTGAGGGCTTGCTGAAGTGTTGCGCATGATCATCGCCGGCGATTCATGTGCAAGCGTTAAATTGGAGGAACTTTCTCTACAACGGTGGCAGATTTATTAGTCGAGCAAAATACGTGAATTATCCAAGTGGAATTAAAGGAAACGGAAGAAATTCAGTAGGGAATTAGACGTGCAATGGCAGATTTATCGTGCATTGAAAGAGGCTGACACACACAATGTTGATTTCTGACGTAGAAAATAGAGTTACAAGGAGGTGGAATTTCAAAATATTTGTGTAAAAATTGACCATAATGCATCCACAAATTTTCAAAATCCTGCTTTTGTTTTCAAAGGCAACTTAGATTAAGCTTTTGGCTACACTAGCTGCAGTGATCTGGTCTATTGAATAAGGCATCTTAAAATACTTATTCAGCTACTGTTAAACTCTTAAAAAGAAGGTACTAACCAACGAACAAAACAGACTTAATTGATGCTGTGGGCGCAGCTGAATTAATAAAAATCAACAAAGTAGCTCAGAAGCAACTTTAGACGCAATCACGGTAGCTTTTGAAAAAGGTGAAGCTGTACAATTAATCGGTTCGGTACATTTAAAAGTAAACGCGCGTAAAGCTCTGGTAATTGGCCGTAACCCACAAAACCGGTGCAGAAATTAAAATTGCGGCTAAGTAGCCCAGCATTTATCGTTTCTGGTAAAGCATTAAAAGATGCTGTTAAATAATTAGTTCTGATATGATCTTTCAAAACCCTGTTTCTAGTAAACAGGGTTTTTGTTGTCTATCTTTTATTTAGCATCCTTCTAAATGGCTATAAACTTTCGAACCGAAATTTAACCCGGAACTATTTGGTTTGAAACGACTAAACGACACTCAGCCCGTAATACCCAACAGCGTCGCCAAGCAGCATCATGCAATTTCATTGGCTTGAGCGTGAGAAGTTAGTGTTGATCAGCTGTTCAGCTCGTTTGATACCTCAGAAGTAACAATTCAAAGACTTAACTGGTGTTAGAAAACAATGGTTTCTAGTGCGCCGTTACGGTGGCGCTGATCTTGATGCCGCAAGAACTTATTGAGGATGAACAGGAGGACTTTTCTTTCGGAACGAAAGTTGTCCATTGCCAAACTGGCAGCCGAACGTATTTTGATCAGCAATCGATTATTATTGATAGCGCGGCAGCACCACGGCAGCGTTGATTAAACAGTTGAACAACAAGCAAGGATTGCAGTGATGACCAATTCTATGTATGTGGCGAACGAACTGCGTTCTCGTAAAATGAACCCACCTTATTAATGACGGGAGCACGGGATAAAGGCTGAAGTCTCTTTTCACGAGTGGCGGGAGCAAGTATTGCGTTCTATAACTTTGACTAGCCATTTAGTGGTGCTGATGGAATTGATTTTGAACGGGCAACAACAGTTCAGATTGTAGTTGGTTTGAGCTAAAGTGATGGCAGAGGTGTTCGCGAAGTGATTTGTGATGGTGGAATCCACATAGGGGCGAAAGATGCCTAACTTTGACTGGTATGGCAACAAATTGATGTACTGATTACGGACAATTTGTTGTCGGAAGAGAGAGTAAAAGCTATAGAGGCACATGGCGTGGGAAGCTATCGTGCTTAAAAGTGCACGTCGTATGAGTGTTTTTAATTGAATTTAGGAGCAAAATTTAGTGTGGAATTGCTGGTAGTCGCTCAACGTGATGTGGCAGATTTTTAATTAACGGATTACACCGTCTTGAGTATCGCGTGACTCCGCCGGTTTGAGGGTGGTGGATGCACAGTACGAATTACGACGTATTCGTTGTTTAGGTAAAGTTAAAAGCGCTTGATGAGGCGGTAGAAAATCGCCGATTATTGGGGGCACCCGGCATTGCGCATACCCGTTGGGCAAACCCATGGTGCGCCTTCAGAAGATAACGCCCATCCGCACGTTTCCGGTACTTCGCGCGTGGTACATAACGGCATTATCGAAAATTATGAAGAATTACGGACATGCTAAACCTGTAGTTATATTTTTACCTCAAACTGACACAGAGGTGATTGCGCATGGTGGAATGGGAAATGCGCAGTACAGAAAGTTTATTAGTTGCGGTACAAAAGTCGAACAACTGACGGCGCGCGTGGTATGGTCGTGATGGATCGCATGCATCGGAACATTTAGTGGCGGCTCGTTCCGTAGCCCATTAGTGATTGGTTTAGGGTAGGTGAAAATTTCTGCCTGACCAACTTGCTATTACGTGTCACCTGCTCGTTTTATTTATTTAGAAGAAGGGATACTGGCGGAAATTCACCCGCTGCTCTGTGAATATTTACGGATCGGATGGTAATCAAGTAGAACGTGGTATGAACGATTCTAATGCGAAAATGATGCGGCGGAGAAAGGAAAATTCCGTCACTATATGCAGAAAGAAATTTACGAACAACTGACCGCACTGGTAAACACTCATGCAAGGGCGTTTGACGCATGATAATTTAGTCTGGTCCATCGGCAATGGGGCGAAAGCGATTTTAGAGAACGTAGAACATATCCAAATCGTGCACTGTACCCCTGCTACACCTGTATGGTGGCACGTTATTGGTTTGAAAAGCTTGTACCCGGTATCAGTTGCGGATGTGGAAATTGGCTCGACTCCGTTATCGCAAGTTTGGGCGTCCGGAACAGCCGATTGGTCACCATTTCTCAATCCGGTGAGACCGCTGATACATAGCGGCATTACGCTTAGCAAAACAAAAGGCTATGCGTATCAGCCGACGATTTGTAACGCACGAGTTCCTCGTTGGTGCGTGAATCGGATTTAGCCTTTTGCGTGACCCGTGCCGGTGTGGAAATCGGTGGGCGGCTGCACAGCCTTACCACAGTTAGCCGCGTTATATGTCGTTGGTGGTCGCGGTTGGTAGAAGGAAAGGCACGCCTCGGCTGAGAAAAAGAACGGGAGATCGTGAAAGCGTGAGAGCATTACGGCAGAAATTGAAAAAGCCCTGGGCTGGATCAACACATTGAGCAGCTCGCAGAAGATTTTGCTGAAAAGAACCATGCGTTATTTTTAGGTCGTGGCGCGTTTTACCCGATAGCCATGGAAGCATCGCTAAAATTAAAAAGAAAATTTTTATATTCATGCGGGCCTGACCGCCGGGCGAATTGAAACACGGTCCGTTAGCGTTAATTGATGCGGATATGCGGTGATTGTGGTGGCACCAAACAATGAATTACTGAGAAAATCAAATCCAATATTGAGGGAAAGTTTCGCACGTGGCGGCTCAGTTGTAGTGTTGCGGATAAAGAGGCTGGCTTTATGTGAAGCGGAAGGCATGAAAATCATCACCTAGTGCCGACAGTAAATGATATTACTGCACTGATTTATTACACGGTACCGATGCAGCTGTTGCTTATCGCATTGCGCTCATTAAAGGTACCGATGGATCAGCCACGTAATTCGGCAAAAGCGGTCGCCGTGAATAATCCCAAAAATAGTGGGAAAATAAACCGCACTTTGGTTGTTGCGGATTGAAAGTGCGGTTGTTTATCGAGGAATTTTACTTTCAAACGCCTAAAATTCCCGCATAATTTGTTTGGTGATTTGGCTGCGGATGTTGCGTCCTACGGCTTTTAGCGACGCCGCTGACCAAGCTCTTCCGTCACAGTCAGTTGCTCGCCACGTGGTGCCGAAAAATCATGCGGCTGAGACTACCCATAATGCCGTTTTCTTCTTCCTGCTTGGCTTGTTCCGCTTGTTTTTGCGCTACAGCGGCTAAATCCGCTTGTTGGTTTTAACACCTCAAAAGCAGATTCGTTATCCACATAATCTTTATAGAAGGCATACAAATCGTCGTCTTTCACCCAAGCGGTGCGTTGTTCGGCAGTAATCGGCGCGAGTTGGCTTTTCGGTGGGAAAATGTGAGCAATTCCACCGGTGTCGGCATGCCTTTTTCATCTAAGAACGAGACTAATGCCTGACCTACGCCGAGTGTTGAAATGGTTTCCAACCACGTTTATACTCGGGTTAGCACGGAAGGTTTCGCGGCTGATTTTCACCGCCTTTTGATCGCGTGGCGTAAAGGCGCGCAAGGCGTGTTGCACGCGGTTGCCTAATTGACCGAGCACGGTATCCGGTAAGTCCAACGGTTTGGGTCACGAAAATAAATGCCCACGCCTTTTGGAACGAATCAAACGCACAACCTGTTCCACTTTATCCACTAACACGCTTGGTGCGCCGTCAAACAGCAAATGCGCTTCGTCAAAGAACATGACGAATTTCGGTTTGTCGGGATCGCCCACTTCCGGTAGCTGTTCAAATAATTCCGCCATTAACCAAAGCAAGAACGCGCTGTACATACGTGGAGAGTTAATTAATTTTTCCGAATTCAGCACATTGATGACACCGCGGCCATCACGGGTTTGTAGCCAATCGTCTAAATTTAGTGCAGGTTCGCCGAATAAATTTGCCGCACCTTCGTTTTCTAAGGTTAATAAGGCACGTTGAATGGCGCCCACGCTGGCGGCGGACACGTTGCCATATTCCACTGGAAGGTTTTGGCATTTTTCCGCCACATATTTCAACGCATAGCACGCAAGTCTTTTAGATCGATAAGCAATAAGCCTTTGTCATCCGCCACACGGAACACGAGGTTGAGCAGCCTTCTTGCGTCGCGTTGAGATTTAATAAACGGAGAGCAACAATGGCCCCATTTCAGAAATGGTGGTACGGAGCGGAATGCCGGTTTCAGCCGAACACATCCCAGAAGGAGACTGGGTAGCCGCTTAAATAGCTTTCGCCGCCTAAATTGAATTGTTCAATACGCTCGGCGATTTTGCCTTGCATCGCACCCGGTTGCACTAAGCCGGAAAGGTCACCTTTCACATCCACTAAAAACACCGGCACGCCGTCGTCACTAAAGGCTTCCGCCATTTTTGCGTAATGTGACGGTTTTACCTGTGCCGGTGGCGCCGGCAATTAAGCCGTGGCGGTTCGCCATTTTCGCGGTGATACCAAGTTGTTGGTTTTGGCTGGTTTGGGCGAGTAAATATTGCATATTTTTTCGTTCCTAATTGATTGCGTATTGTGCAAAAGAATGATATTTAAAAAGTCAGTGCGGTCAAAAAGATTATGTTTTTACGGTATAATTTAGCCCTCATTTCTATTTATGTGCAGTTTGGGGTGACGTATGTCGAATGCGGAAATTTTAATGATTAAAAATCGGTCAGTGCAGTCTTTAACATTTGCGGATGGTTCGAGTTATGAAAGTGCTATTCTGCAAGCAACGGTGGAAGCAGTGAAATATTCATGCGCTGGGGGCGGAAAGGCAATGATGTGGGGCTAAAAGCGCATCACGGCGGTCCGGATAAGCCTCTATTTTATGTCTGCAGCGTATCTTTTCCGGCATTAAATGCATTGTTAGGTGAAAATTTTACTTACGATAATACGGCAATTTATGGCGAAAATTTTGTGGTATCGGGATTTTAATCGAAGATTCTGTGTGCGTGGAGCGATCGATTTAAAATCGGTCTCGGTGTTATTGGAAGTATCTCAACCGCGTAAACCTTTGCGAACGTTTGTCGAAAAATACCGAAAATGAAAATACGCAGAAAAATTGTGCATCAATCCGGTTGGACAGGGCTGGTAGTGTCCGCGTAATTGAAACCGGCTGAGATCTCACAAGGGCGATGAGATAATTTTGCAACAGCGTCCGTCATCCGCAATTTACCATTCGCTATTTAAATCGTTTGTTATCCGATAGAAACGAGCATGGCGGAATTGGAACAAGCCTTGGCTATTGAAGAATTAGCCCCTGGCATTTTAAGCGTTCGTTAAATTCACAAACTGATGAAATTACAAGAAAAACAGAGTTAAATATGACCGCACTTTTCAGATCTCAGTTTGCCCTTGTCAATCGAGTAAATCTTACAAGGATTGTTGTGAGCGTTTTCATACACATGCGCAATTCCCTGAAACTGCTGAGCAACTCATGCGTTCCCGCTATGCCGCTTATGTGTTTGAAAAATGTGCCTTATATTGTGGACACTACCGTGCCGAACCAACAGGCGCTACTCAACGTACAAGCCATTGAAGCATGGGCGGAGGAAACACAATGGTTGGGATTGCAAATTTTGAACACGGAAAGCTTAACGAAAACCCAAAGTGCGGTGGAATTTCACGCCGTTTTTCAAGGTGAGGGAGGAACAGACGCATCATGAACGGTCGATTTTTGTGAAAATTGACGGGCGTTGGTATTTTGTGGATCCAGGTGCCGCTGCCGACGATGAAACAACCTTGCGTGTGCGGTTCCGGCAAAAAATTTAAGCATTGTTGCGGAGGCTTTTTATGAGTGAGTGGAAAACGTTTTGTACGATCTTTTGGCAGCGTTTTAACTCGAGAATAAATTAACTCCAAGCCGCCGGTTATTTAACTTACAGCACCATCGCTTGCCATTGTGCCGTTGATTGTCGGTGGTGTTTTGCCCATTTTCTCGGCATTTCGATATTTAATGAAGTAACGGGTGGGTTGAAAGAGTTTATTTTTCACCAATTTTGCCCCGTCAGCAAGTGACATTGTGGGTCAGTACATTGATGAATTTGTGAATAATTCCAAAAATGAGTGCAGTGGGGATTATCAGCTTGATTGTCGTTGCATTGATGTTGATTAATTCTATCGATCGCACGCTAAACAGCATTTGGCATGATACCGGACACGACCGATTTTTACGTCTTTTGCGATTTATTGGTTGATTCTGACACTTGGCCCGCTGTTAGTCGGCGCCAGTATTGCCGCCAGTGCCTATGCGTAAAAACCATGTTTGAAAAATGCATCAGATTTTCTTTTTGGCTTGAAATTATTGAGCTTTTGTGCCGTTTCTTTCGACGTGGTTTATCTTCACCGTGATTTATATGGTGGTACTGAATCAAAAAGTCGCATCAAACATTCTGCTGCCGGTGCGTTGATTGCCGCGGTGTTTTTCACCTTGCGAAAGCAAGCCTTTACTTGGTACATCGTGACGTTCCCGTCTTATCAATTAATTTAGCGCCATAGCCACCTTGCCAATTATGTTGTTATGGATTCAGTTGCTGGACGGTCGTGTTGCTCGGCGCACAATTAGCAGCAGTGTTGGCAGAAGTGCGGTCGATGATGAATTTGGAACAAAGTGAGGGAAACAAAAATGATCGCATTAATTCAGCGTGTCTCCAGTGCAAAAGTGGAAGTTGACGGTGAAATCGTTGAGCAAATTGGCAAGGTCTGCTGGTGCTGTTAGGGCGTGGAAAAAGGATGACGACCGACAAAAAGGCAGATAAGTTGGCGGAGAAAGTCCTGAATTATCGTGTTTTCAGCGATGCAGATGACAAGATGAAGTCGAACGTGCAACAAGTGGCTGGCGAAGTCTTGGTGGTGTCGCAATTACCTTGGTGGCGGATACCCAAAAAGGGCTTCGCCCTGAGTTTTTCCTAAAGGCGCAACACCATCGTTAGCAAACGAACTTTTATGAATATGCACAAAGTGCGGTGAAAAAGTGAAAGTGGAATGCGTCGATTTGCAGCGGATATGCAAGTGAGTCTAGTAAATGAGGTACCGGGTCAGCATTTTGGCTAAATAGTTAGAACTTGATAAAATCTTTTTGAGTTTTTGTAGGAAGCAATGTCTGTAAATGTAAATTCCTTTTGTGATTGATAGAAATTTTTATCCTTCGCATAAATTTATTTTATATCAAATCATTGTAATGATTTTGTATAAATAATCATCATAAAGAGGTTATTCTATGAATTTTAATACCTATGAAACTCTTGCCTTAGCTGGCTTTGTACTTTTGCTAGGATACTTTTTGGTAAACGTATCTCGATTAAAAACTACAATATTCCGGAACCTGTTGTTGGCGGTTTTTCTTGTCGCGATCATCTTAACGATGATCTATATCAAGGTTGGGGTATTTCTTTTCACCTTTGATACGAATTTACAAACATCAATGATGTTAGTCTTTTTCTTCTATCGGTTTAAGTGCTAACTTTGCCCGATTGATTAAAGGTGGAAAACCCTTAATTATTTTTGTGGTTGCCGCAGGGATTTTGATTGCATTACAAAATATAGTAGGTGTTGCCGGTTCTTTGTTGCTTGGTATCGATCCTGCTTACGGTTTGATTGCCGGCTCGGTTACCTTAACCGGTGGTCATGGTACAGGTGCAGCGTGGGCCCAAAAACCTTCACTGAAACATTTGACTTACAAGGTGCGACTGAGCTGGCTATGGCCTGTGCGACCTTCGGTTTGGTCTCCGGTGGTATTATCGGTGGGCCGGTAGCGCGTCATTTATTGAAAAAAATGCACCGTGATGAAAGCCCGGAAAATGAAGACAATAGCGACATTCAGAAGCGTTTGAACACCCGACTTTCCAACGTAAAATTAATACCCGTTCATTAGGTGAAACCATTACTATGTTGGCGTGTTGTTTGGTTTATCGGACAATTCTTAGATGCGCAAACAAAAGGTACCGGCACTTGCATTACCTACTTTCGTATGGTGTTTGTCTCACCGGGTGATTATTCTGCAACACCTTAACGCACATCTTCAAATTTAATGTGGCGGATGCGACGTTGATGTGTTAGGTAACGTTGGTTGGTCTCTGTTCTTGGCTATCGCATTAATGTCTTTGAAATTATGGCACTTAGCCGGCTTTGGCATTACCGGTGATGGTAATTTTAGCGGTTCAAGTTGTTTTTAATGGCGGCATTTGCGATCTATGTAACTTATCGCATGATGGGTAAAGACTATGATGCGGTTGTGAGTGCATACCACTGTGGTTTCTGGTCTTGGTGCGACACCAACTGCTGTAGCAAATATGCAAGCAATTACGAGCCGTCTTTGGACCATCACACAGCATTCTTAATCGTGCCGATGGTGGGGGCATTCTTTATTGACTTGGTGAATGCCGCAGTATTAAAAAGGCTTTATGGTTGTGGTGACATCCCTGCATTAGTGCTAGGTATTCAGTCATAAAAAGAACCCTATTGAGAAATCAATAGGGTTTTTCTTTGATGGAAATTTTTAAGTGCGGTCTATTTGAGCGGAATTTTTGAGTTATTTTAAGCCAGAATATACCTTTGCCTCTGACGGTTTTAAACCAAGGTAATCCATTTTCTCGGCTAGGCAATTTTTACGTAAATTGGACATATGCATATCAATGGCTCGGTCACAAAGGTGTTAATAACTTATAGGATTGCCATGCTTAATTCCTCGCGCGTAATCAGTATGTTTGGGCAGTTTGATGAATTGGAGAAGCAACGCAAATTCAGTGTGGGTTAATTCAATAGGGAACTACCAAAAAGACCTGCTGGGTTTCCGGATGAAGGGTCAATAAATCAAATTTAATTTGTTCTGATGTTGCGGAATACGGTCTCGATAAAGTTGGCTTGTTGTCCACTTCGACGTAGAAGCATTTTCATCTCTGATAATGAGTTCATGCGCATTCAAAGGGTTTTACCAAACAATCATCTGCACCCAGCTCTAAGTGACAGGATTCGACTCATTGCATCATTTTGGGCGTTTAAGATGATAATCGGTGTGGAATAATGCTCCGGATTTGTTTGAGAGTTGCTATGCCGTTCCATGTGGGAGCAATAACATCTAATAAGATAAGATCGTAAGACAGATCGGTTGCTGTGCTGTTTGATCCGTCTTTGCGGTAGTGACCCGAAACCTTCCAATGTCAGGAAGTTAAGGAGCAATTCAGATAATTCAGTATCATCATCGACAAGTAAGACTTTTTGGGGCATAAAAGAAAACCGTGTTTATGTCAATCTTACATGATGAAACTTTAAGGCTATTACCAGAATTTCCACCAGCTCTTTGAGGAGCACCTGGTCGCGATAATCGTATTATTGACTTTCCGCTTTTTGTTTCACCATTTGGTAAAATGGGACTATCAATCGACGTTAGTCACAATACGACGTTGGTCAAAAGTTGACGACCAATGTAAGGTTGTTCTGGTGTTTGCATAAAGCTGCTGTACAGGAAAACGTAGATGCCAAGTTTGCTGCTGCTTAATGGATCGATGAGCACCGGTGCACGGCCAAGTACTGGAACTTCCTTGCCGTGACTGTCATGCCGGTCTTAGCTTGAGGCCACGGTCTCTGGTGCAAGCAGGTTTGCCTTACGGCACGTCAATACGATAAAACAATTTTGTTAACGCTACCGAACAGGCCGGAGTTTACGCGCTGGGTGCCAAAATGAGTGTGGCGGAGAACAGATTTGAATCGCATTTTTGCTTTTTATCCCTCTGCAAATGGTTGCAGCGATGATAGCATACTGAAAGTTTAGCGCACTGCCAAATTAATTCACGCTTTTTAACCGGCGCTGTAACTTGATCCACGCAAATCTCGGTGGCTGCCCTTTGATGGGTGTAGTAGTCGGCTGCCTCATCCCAAATGATTCGGCTGATCAATTAATTCTCGGCATCAAAGCTATTGGTGGCACCTCTTGCCGGAGCCGGAAGAATCGGTCAACGATCGAGCGCGGTGCGTACCGGCGGAATATTTTCTTCCTGCGGCTTCGTGGTTTTGCTCTTGGGTAGCTGCCAAAAGGCTGTTGGTTTACAGAGTCAGTAGCTCATTGGAAAGTTCCGCTTAATTCAATCTTCTTCCGTTGTTTAATTGACCTTTGCAATATTCAAATACTTGTCACCGCTTGCGTTTGTTCTCGGTTTAATTCGCCTTGGGACACAATAATCATCAACCGCTTGTAATAAGCACTGGCCTTTTGTGCGCAGTTTAACTCCTTCCTCTGGCACCCGTGAAATCCATATCAGCGATTTTCCGTCCAACGACCTTTAAATGAAGTGTTAAATAGCGGCTTTGAGTCTGCATTCGAGTTGTAAATCCGCAGGGTGTAATCCGAGCGTAATGTCGAGTTAGGTAGTATCAAGATATTCTGCGCGTGGAATTTCTAATTGTTCGTTAACCAGCATACTGATCTGGCTGGTTCAGCATATGCCATAAATAAATAGTCGGTGGCTAAAAGTGCCGTAACGATCTCAGCACCAATGTACCGTTACTGTGCAAAGTCATACTTGCTTAATCTCGTTGATGAGTAAATATGTGGATTCGCGACTTTCAAAAGGCAGAAAGTCCGTTCCCGTTTTCCAGTAAGCGAATTCAAACTTTCGTGCACAGATGATTCCTGAAAGACGCCATGGCCTGTTTGGCTCATTTGTGATAGCCTTGATGATGTTTGTACATCGTTGTGTCCACTTCCGGCGTGATAGCGAGTAGCTGTTCTACGCATAAAACAGCGGTTAATTGAGGAGAATTTTCAGCTTTCTAATCGATTTAGCCGTTGATTGTTGAATGAGTTTGTCACGTGGTAATGCTCATAACTTTGCCTCTCAAGAAATTTCCGCTATTATAACCGCACTAACGAACTAACAAAATATGTTAGGATTAGGGCAATTATCAGTTAACATAAGCGGCATTTTAAACCGGTGAAATTGGCTCATTGCGGCAATCTATCTAAAGCATTGCGACAACAAACTGGTGCGATCTTAAAGTGACATGATTGCGGTGCTTGAGAAACATCAGGCTCCTCTGAGACTTATCCCAATTGTTTCGTAACATGCACCTACAAATTTACTTACCGGTAGCGTGGAAACAACAACAACAAGTTTTACTTTAACACTTCTGATTACTCACTCTAACAAAACAGCAAAATAATTAGCGTATCTATCAATAATATGAAAACCTCACAGAAAATTTCTTGGGGTCACTCTTGCTTTTTTAATATTCTTTGGGCCATTTTTAACATTTGATGTATTATCGTGGTATGGATGCGTTATTTGTGGTACTTCTTTATCAAACATGGTTCTGTTTCTTACATGATATTTCACTCAATTCATTAATACCTTTTATTGGTTGACGTTATTCTTTCGTCGCCTTCTTTGTTGTTGGTGGATAATGAAATATTCATGTCGTCGTGGTCAGGTCTCTTAGTTAACCCGGAGACGGAAGTGTATCTTTAACTGGCAAATTTTTCTTTGTGCCGATGCTGTTTTGTTTGATGCTTTCCCTTTAATTCCTTAAAAAGCTTCATGTGAACAAAATGGCTAAATGATGATGCATTTGCGTTGTACCTAATTGTAGGCAGAGCCCAGTTTATACCGCCAAACAACGCCATGCAACGTTCTAATTTCCCGTTGTCTCTATCCGATGACGGCACGTGCTCTTTTAGAGAAAACATGGTTTCTTCGATCAGCCGAATATGCACAGCGTCTCGCACAAGAGGCGATTAGGATGCCTTAGCTATCGACTATCCGGAAAATCCGTTAGTCTTTCGCAACGAGCAACAGGAAAATACCAATATCACTATTAATCACGCTGTCACAAGCTTGCGCCATGATGTGATTGATGCAGGAAAAATGCCGAATTTGGCTCAATTTGCAGAGGAATTCGACACAATTTATCAATCATTACAGCAGTGGCAATAACAACAATACAGGGTTAGTCGGATTGTTTTATGGTCGACCATGGCAGTTATACCAGTTGACTTTCAGCACTCCAACCGGCCAGGCGCCTTCTGTGTGATACCTGGTGGAACGTTTAACACAACAACAATATATCATCAAGGCGTGTTTTCTTCTATGGATGCGGGTATTTGTCGATGCGTTTATCCAGCGAAGCTTGCTGCAGAATGGTAATCAGTATGATTCGTTCTTTCTGACCCAGACACCGGCAAAATAAACCGTTTTGGGGAACTGGCTTGAATATCGGGCAATCTTACGCAAGATAAATATGAGCCAGCAGCTGGCGGTCTTGATGAAATCATTGGGACAGTTGTTACCCAATTGATTTGCCAAATACCCATGTGATTATTACCGCTGAGCATGGCTACGTTCAAAAATTATCAGGAAAAAGAAGGAAGCAAATTATTTTCGTGATGGGGTACGAAATACCAATGATTGTTCATTGGTATGGTTTAAATTATTTGAAATCTCTAAATTCTTTCTATATGGATTTAGTGCCAGTATTGATGAAGCATATTTTTAAGGTAAAAATCCAATTACGATTATGCTCAGGACAGATTTGGTCTTTACTTAGTGCAGGTTGGTTTGGACTTTAATTCTAATGAATGTGATTGTTCAACCGGATATTTACATATCATATTGACCATATGATTATGAAAAATACGACCGCACTCTCAAAAATGTCATCTGGATTTTCCGACCTTTAGTCAGGGCGTTCTTTTTTTTGAAGCCAATGAAATAGGCTGACATTAAGCTAAAATCAATTGCTCTTTTTGTAGCGGAAGTTTTATACTAGCGCGCAATTCCATCAGGACAATGAATGTATTAATTAAAATAAAATTTTTCACGCAGTATTCGTTTTCAATGCATTATCATTAAGACCTCTTTTCTTCAATTAACTAAAATCTCTTTTTATAGATTTTCTTGCTCCCTGCCCATTTTAAGAATTTACTCGACGAGTCATTATGACCAAAAATCACGTTCATAGTTTTAAAACTTATATTCCCAGGATGGGAAATCATTAAAAAGGGGCTGGGTAGTACTCATACCCGCGGATCATTCTTTACCATGGCCGGAAAAAAATTGTGACTTCCAAAGTTGCAATTTACAGCAAATGGACTTGGTAGATGGTAAAACATGCATCTTCTGTGGATGATTACTGCTGCTTCGTTTTGCCAATCTCAATTGATGATTTCGCAGGGTGACGCTTTGGAACTGTTGATATCGACCCGGTGTGAAGATCGTGCGATTATCGCAGCACATAAAGCACGGGGGTCTATAAACATGACATCGTGTTAAATTTACTTCGCCAAACCTTAAAGGTGGTGGGCCAACCGCACGCAAATGGTTTGTTATTGGTTTCTGAGAGCCGTCCCGATATGATCGGCGGTTTGCCGTATTCGACGGGCTGATTAGTGCAGTTTGACGGCGGATTTGTTGGATAAAGCGAAATCTTTAGGATTACCATGCTCATGTGCATATGGACCAATTGCTTTCTCAGCAGGGGTGCAACAACATCGACATGAACATGGAACAGGACGTGTTGTGGCGATTCACGGATTTCTATCAGCTCCACATTCAAAATATGTTATAACACCAGAAAATGCAGCGCGACGTGTTCCGCGCACGATTGCCGGTTGGCCGTCGTATTCGTGAAACTACTTTTGTACGTGCGCCAGCTGATGATAGTTCAGAGGATTGGCGTGTTTGGTGCCACGACCTGCGATTTTGCTTGCGTCGTTGCTGCGGACGGCGCTATCATTAAATATCGCGGTATCAGCAGTTGTAAAGTGCCAAACATTATTCTGCTCGCTAAAAGCTGACAGTTATCGGTACTCTGAAAGTCGCGGTCATTTTTAGCGATGTTTTTTCTTGCTGCTTCATCCAGCGTCCATTTCCTGCAACGCATCTTCAAATTGCATTTCTTTCTCTCTTCGACTTCTGGAAGCGTTGTTCAAACTTTTGGTTAACCTAACAGCGGTGTGACAGATTTGCGCGCAGGCAAATCACCATCTCTTGCTTCAATTTTTGCATAATTCTTGTAACGTGATTCTTGACCTCTTATAATTCCTCTTCTACCTTGAAAAGACCAGCGCATTACTATCAGGTAAATTTTTGGTAGCGTTTGCACCTTAATTTTTCGCCACTTCAAATGAGAAGGACTGTGGAATATTGTCTAAGGTAATGTGCCCAAGTGTTTTTGCATTTACTGACTTTGTCGCATTTTCCAACGCCAAAACTTCTTTCATTTACACCCTTGTCTGAAACACGAAATTGGCATCGACTTTGATAAATCTTTCGGCTACATGCGACATTAATTAAACGTAATTTTCTTCGTCATAAGTTGAAGCTCAAATACCACTTGGAGCAATACGTGCTTCTTCTTTTAGAACTTTCAACATCATTTTAATCGCCTCAATGACATGGTTTCTTTTTAAACTAGAAATAACAGACTGTTCCTTTATGCTCCGGACAGCTATAGGATCACGTAGTTGGGCGGTAATTTTAAAAAGTCGTTTATTGAATAGATGTATTTTTTTTGAAAATAAGAAAGAATAAAGTATGTATAGACATTTAGGATCTTTTTTCTAAAATGTGATCTTGCATATTTTTCTTGAAACCTGATACTATACTGATGAAGATTAATTAGCTGATCGGATAAGGAGTCGGTGTGTATAAACATGTAACCAGTGCGATGAATCTTTCCAGAAAGTCCAATTCTCTTGAAAAGAAGCGGTGGGGTTGCAAGAAGCATACGATGAAAGTGCTCTGTATCCATGTTGTTCATTTTCGGATCTTTACCACAGGGCTGATTGATGTAAATATGGTGTCAATACAGGATCCATCTTCAGTGAAACGCAACAAGCGTTATTACAATTAGCAGAACAAGCCGGATTTATCAAATCAATGAAAACTTGGCAGTAGCAGCGACGATCGAAGTGTTGACAGATGCTATGTGTATGATGTTGCGTTGTGGTAACTTGGACACTATCAAAGGGTTTCAGATGGTAGTGTCTTCTACTCGCCCAGGTGATGAACTCAGTACCATTACAGTAACACTCGTAGTTCTCTTCGTGAGAATGATTACAAAAGCGTAGCCAGTTATTAAAATGTTAAAAAAATAAGCCGCACTTTTCTTACGAATTTAGAGCGTAAATTGCGGTTTTATTCTCTATTATTAGAAAATAAAGTGTGCGGTATAAAAGTTTTTTATAAATTTCAAAATATGAATGAGGTACTCGTGAATTGACGGTATTTAATAAGATTTAAAGCTAAAAGGCATAATGCTTCATTGACAACTTTTTAGGTTTTCCTAGCGGCTAAGATGTAACAATGCTGGTTCCCAGACGGCCAATCTAATGACCTTGTTTCAACACAGGAATGAACAATTCAAATCTTTTTAGTTGTACCCTTGACATGCGCGCAGAGAAAACATAACGTTAGAAAATGTAGGTTGTACTTCGTTTCATACTTTCTTTGGAAGTATTTGGTAATTTCAGCTTTGGTGATATTTATTAAGTGCAATTCATTACGGTTGGAATTTTTAACTTTACCACAATAGGCCAAACTTGCCAAAAGATTATATTGGCATTCTTGATGGCGGCTGTGCAAAAAGTCAGTATTCAGAACGTATTACTAAGCTGGCAAACCATAAAACATATATGGATACTTCAACAAATAAATGCAGTGTATGGTCTGCCATTTTCAATCGCATGATATTTAGAACACTCAGACCTCCTGAAAGAGGATGGTGACCACTATAATGAAATTAAGACATGTTCATTTAATTTATTATGCCATGCTATTGGCACAATGGAAACTTCAATATATGGATTGTGCAGGACAGTTGGTCAATTTATTGTGCCCTGTCGCTATTGTAATCATTACAAAACGAACCTGGTATGAGTTAACAATGAAGACATGTGTACCAGTTCTGCAAACCCTGTGGCAGCTTTGGTCTTTGTTGGTCTTTTTCAGGACGTAGTTGCCTTCCTTCGTCCTTCGTCACGTCTGCCAGCATACAGAAGCGTTCTTTATAAATTAGTTTACTTGATTGGTCACGATGTAGGTGAAGGGTGGCTTTTAAGCCTCAGTGGAAGAACCTTTGGAAGAAGTTTGCACATTAGAACGTAGTTGTATTCGGTCAGGCAGTTTATGGTATCTTGACCATTCATTTCTCAGTTCTTGGTCTTGACAGACAGTAGAAACTGGTGATTCCTGGCATGCACAATCTGTGGTCAACTCTGGGACTAATTTAATCCTGTTGACAGGATGCTGAGTCAAGCTTTTGTAACATGCCTTGCTTTTCCATGGGAAATCCAGATCAATTTAACAGGTGCTTGCATAATTATTTTAGATATTTTTCTTGATCAATCTGATGGTATCAATATTTTAGAAAGGTAATAGTTTTATTTGATAGTATAATTACATTTATTAAACACCCCAAATGGTTTATTGTTGATTACATTCAGTAGTTGATGTTCTTATATCATAACATTAAATACTCCTTTTGTTGCATGCGTCTGATGGGTGAACTGCAAAAGGTTGCCTTGATACGTTGTACGTTTGACTGCTCATGATCTTCATCCTTGTTATTAAGTAAATAATCAGTAAAATAAGCATTATGGCGGACTTTAGCAAGACTGATATTGACGGTTCATTGCTCTTAACGATGGTGTTTCAACTGGGTTCTTCCTTTGAAACCACACAGGAGTTAAATCATCTGGCTACATGGTGCTTCGTTCTCCGGGTTGCTAAGTTGAGACTGTTGTTCCAGGATTGAGCAAGAGATACTTTATCCTGTAACAAAATACACAGAATGATGATAGAAAGTGCGGTGGTTTTAACGATGAAACTGAGCGGAAGGAAATGACTAGCAGATAAAGGCGAAAACAATAAAACTAAAATGCCCAAAGTGAGCTGATAAAGTAGAATTTCTGCCAAAATAACGTATCCGGCCAAATCAATGATACGCTTATAACGGGCACCACTAAAAACAGTAAAGAATATTATAGCAAATACGCAGTGACGAAATTTTCTTATGAGTTTCTGCGATATTGTCTGCTTTTAGATGTCCACATACGCTAATTATTTGCCAATTTTTAATAAGTTGACATAAATGCTTGTGCTAAAACATTTACCCGCTTCCAGTATGTTGTGGTCATCTTTGAGAATAATTAGAACAGTCTAGAGCCCTGATGTTCTCAAACTGCAATCTATGAAATTAGGATGCCAATTCTTTATACAATATTTAGATTAGATTTAATAGTTTATTACTTCTATTAACAATATTTTCATCTATATAGTTCCTTTAGTCTTGGTTATATATTGCATTTCTTGAGAAAAGCAATTATAGGCGTACCAATTCGTAAATCATTACTATATTTATTAAATCTAATGAAAAGCTGAAAACCTCACTCAATTAGCCGCTGTTTGCGGTTTCTTCTTTCAACTATCCGCCGATGGACAAATGAGCAGCTTCATCAAGGCTATCAAAATAAACCAAAGGCTACATCTTTCAGAATCCTCTGTTTTTGCACGGTTTAGATCACTTACTGGAAAACAGAACGGACTTTCTGCCTGGTCATGAATCCACACATTTTACTCATCAACCAATTAATAGTATATAACTTTGCCTTGGTTGTGGTGCTATGTCAATTGTTTTACTTCATTGCTAATGATCAGTATGCTAATTCGCAACAATTAGAAATTCTTATTCTGATGTATGATTCAGTTGTGACTATTTAAGTCATGGTGGAAAATTTTTTGGTTTCCTTTGGGAAGGTTAATCATTTCATGTACAGACGATGATTGTACCTTGGGCGAATTAAACCGAGGAACAAGCAAGCAGTAAAAAGGCAGAGTATTTGAATATTGCAAAAGGTCAATTAAACAACGGAGAGGGTGGATGTGGAACTTTCCAATGAACTGCAAACTCTAAACCAACACAACCTTTTATGGCGTTTGCAAGAACAAAACTGCAGCCTGGAAAATATTCCGCCGGTACGCACCGCCGCCGTCGTTGATGCCATTTCGGCTCCGACGAAATTGCTTCGTGGCTTTGATGCCGAATTAATTGATCAGCAGTCATTGCCAGGATAGGAGCAGCGTACTTTAACCATCGAGGCTTCACCAATTTACGGGATCATTTACAGCGCCGGTTAAAGCATTAGATGAATTTGGCGTGCACTAAACAGTATGATCATTGCAACTATTTACAGAGGATAAAAGCAAAAATGGTTCAAATCCTGTTCTTTTACTCATTTTAGCTCAACATACCTGTTCGACGTTAACGGTGTTTATCATCTGACGTGCCGCAGGCAACCTTACAAACGAAACTGTGGCTCAATTAAGACCGGCATGACGCGCAAGTTCAGTACTTGTTAAATTACCGGTGCTCATCGATCCATGCAGCAGCAAACTTGGTACTACGTTTTCCTACAACGAAAACGCGGAACACCAGGACAACATACATTGGTCGTCCTTTATTAACGTTGTGAAGCTAACGTGTTCGATAAATATTGCAAATGGTGGTAAGCGAAGTCAATATTACGATTATCAATGAATGGTACTCCCTCAAAGGCTGGTGGAAATTCTGGTATGTGTAAAGTTTCATCATATAGATTGGCCATAAACACGGTTTTCTTTATGCCCAAATCTTGCTTGTCAGTGATACAGATTATCTGAATTGTCGCCAACTATGACATTGGAAGGTTTCGGGTCACTACCGCAAAGACAGATCAAACCTTTTAGCAACAGTCTGTCTTACGATCTTCTCTGTGGGTCTTATTTTCTTCCATGGAACTTTCATATCTCGGCAAATCCGACATTATTCCCCGTTATCATCTTAAGCACTTAAAATGATGCAATGGTCGAATCCTGTACTTGATGGGTGCAGATGGTGTTGAAGTAAAACCCTTTAATGCGCATGAGCTCATTATCAGAATAGAAATATACCACGTCGAAGTGGACAACAAGCCAACTGTCAAGACCGTATTCCTGTATGAACAAATTAAATTTGATTTATTGACCCCTTCATCCGAAACCGGGTCTTTTTGGTAGTTCCTGTTGAATTAACCCACTGAATTGCGTTGCTTCTCCAATTCATCAAACACCCAAACATACTGATTACGCGCGAGGAATTAAACATGGCAATCCTTAATAAGTTATTAACTACGGCCGAACCCATTGATATGCATATGTCAATTTACGTAAAGGTACCTAGCCGAAAATGGATTGCAACAGTTTAAGGCGTCAGGGCAAAGGGTATATTCTGTAAAAATAACTAAAATTCCGCTCAAATGCCGCGCAAAAATTTCCATGAAAAACCCTGTGATTCTCAATAGGGTTACTATGACTGAATACCTAGCAATTAATGCAGGGATATCACCACAACCATAAAGCCTTTTAATGCAGCATTCACCAAGTCAATAAAGAATGCCCCCACCATCAGCGTTAAGAATGCTTTGTGTGATGGTCCAGCGTCGTAATTGCTTTGCCTTTGCTGCAGCCAGTTGGTGTCGCACCGGGTGACCACAGTGGCCTGCATAACACAACCGCATCATAATGCTTTTACCCATCATGCGATAAGTTACATAGATCCGCAAATCGCCGCCATTAAACAACCCAGAGCCGCTAATTACCATCACCGGTGACTGAAGCCGGCTAATTACCATAATTTCAAAGAACATTGGCTGGTAGCCAGAGCAAAGTTAACTTAACGTTACTAACACATCAGCATGCGCATCCGCCGCTCGAATTTGAATGCGTTAAGGTGTTGCGAATGATCGCAGTGAACAAAACACCATACGAAAGTAGGTAATGCAAGTGCAGTACCTTTTGTTTGCACTCAAGGTGCTCCGATAAGCAAACAACACGCCAACATATTAATGGTTTCAATTGTGAACGGGTATTAATTTTACGTTGGAAGATCGGGTGTTCAAACTTCTTGAATGTCGCTATTATCTTCATTTTCCGGGCTTTCCATCACGGTGCATTTTTCAATAAATGACGCGCTACTGGCCACCGATAAGCCACGGAGACCAAACGAAGGTCGCACAGGCCATAACCAGCTCAGTCGCACCTTGTAAGCCAAATGTTTCAGTGAGGTTTTGGCCCACGCGCCACCTGGCTGACCCACCGGTTAAAGGTAACCGAGGCCGACAATCAAACCGTAAGCAGGATCGATACCAAGCAACAAAGAACCATACTTCTACTATATTTTGTAATGCCGTCAAAATCCCTGCAGCAACCACAAAATAATTAGGGGTTTCCACTTTAATCGTCAGGCAAAATTCTTTTTATGCAAACCGATAGAGAAAAGAACTAACATCATTGATGTTTGTAAATTCATCAAAGGTAAAGAAATACCCCAGCAAATCTAACATCGTTAAGATGATCGCGACAAGAAAACCGCCAACAACGGGTTCCGGAATATTGGGTTTTTTAATAGGAATGCGTTTTACTAAAAAGTATCCTAGCAAAGTAAAGCCAGCTAAGGCAAGAGTTTCATAGGTATTAAAATTCTTGGAATAACCTCACTATGATGATTATTTATACAAAATCATTGCAATGATTTAGTACAAATAAATTTAGAAGGATGAAATTTCTATCAATCACAAAGATTCATTTAACAGAAAAAAAAACATGCTTCTACAAAAACTCAAAATTTTTATCAAGTTCTTCTTTAGCCAAAATAAATGGCCCCTCATTTACTAGACTCACTTACATATCCGCTTGATATTTTGTCCTTTCACTTTCACCACGCACATAAAATATTCATAAAGTTCGTTTTTACTGCGTGGTGTTTACGCCTTTGGAAAAATAGTGAAGCCCTTTTGAATATCCACTGAGTGGTAGACACCACCAAAGACTTGCTTATACTTGTTGCACGTTCCGTTATCCTCCTCCATCGCTAAAACACGATATTGGGACTTTCTCCCTTAACTTATCACTTTTGTCGGTCATCGTAGCACCCGCTATAGCACCGAACCTTTTGCCAATTTGCCCAACGATTTCACCGTCAACCACTTTTGCACTGAGAGACACGCTGAATTAAATACGATGTTTGTTTCCTCACTTTGTTGGAGCGCCATCATTTTTTTTCGACCTTGCTTCTGCAACACTGCTGCTAATTGTGCGCTGAGCAACTGACCATCAGCTAACTGAATCGCAACAACGCAATTGTGAGTGGCCATGGCGCCGCCGAATTAATTGATAAGACGGGAACGTCACGATGTACAAGCCAGGCACTTGCAAAGGTGAAAACACACATGATCAACACTTTGGCAGCAGAATGTTTGATGCTGACTTTTTATTCATTTCCTCGTCACGGTGAAGATAAACCACGTCAAACTGGCTCAGCTCAATAATTTCAAGCCAAAGAAAATCGGTACATTTTCAAGCATGGTTTCACTTAGGCACTGGCGGCATGCTGCGCCGACTAACAACAGGCCAAGTGTCAGAATCAACTATTAAATGCGAAAGACGTAAAAATCGGTCGTGTGCGGTATCATGCAAATGCTGTTTAGCGTGCGATCGATAGAATTAATCAACATCAGTACCGCGACAATCAAGCTGATAATCCCTGCGCTCCATTTTTGGAATTATTCACCGATTCATCAATGTGCTGACCCCTGTCGCGCTGACAGGGCAAAGGTGGTGAAATAAACTCTTTCAACCCCACCCGTTACTTCATTAAATATCGGAAATGCCGAGAAAGTGGAAGAAACACCACCATAATCAACGGCACAATGGCAAGCATGGTGCTGTAAGTTAAATAACCGGCGGCAGGTTAATTTATTCTGATTAAACGCTTTGCCAAAGATCCC